>WBZO01000237.1_pt1 | contig 134953 bp, 119 predicted proteins | sample 5204261 | NCBI WGS metagenome assembly WBZO01 (sample SAMN12412400, study PRJNA552823) | activated sludge metagenome | isolation source: activated sludge from anammox sidestream of wastewater treatment plant... | place: USA: North Carolina | collected 2017-09 | reverse complement strand
CAAGTTCATCGAGGGTGGGCATCGGAATGTCCTTTCAGAGAAGGGGATGTCCAATCTTGCGCTAAAACCGTTCAAATGTCATCTATCCAAAAACTTTACGCACACCCGCGCGCAGTTTTTCTCTTGCCCTCTACCGCGAATTTATGTTACACTCTGGACATTCTACCTGCCAAAGGAGTTTGCCTTATGATTATTCCCAGCATGCTGCTCAAAAAATTGTACACATTGGGCAGTTTGAAAAATACGCCCGACGGCGTACAGTTCGCGGTCAAGAACCGCTTGAGCGACGTAGATCTGGTCAGCATCCGCAAAGTCGCCATTGACGGCAAAGAAGCGCCGCTCGGTACCGTCCAGCTCATCCTCTCGGACGGACGCGCGTTCGCGCCGTCGCAAATTTCCAACGCCGCGCCGCTGCCCTTTCCGCTGCGAATGCCGTTGCTTGTGCAAACGCAATTGCCCGCGCTGCCCAAAGGCAAACATGAAATCGAAATCGGTTTCGAGGCGAAAAATTTCGGCAAACTGCAATTCAAAGTGGACGACGCGATCAGCGACGCGGTGCAGCATGGCGTCCGAATTCCGCGCGATGAAAACGACGATTACGCGCCGGCAATTATCAAACAGCGCCAACAGTTGGTGGAACAATTTAGCGGCGTAAAACTTCAACACATCAATCAATACTCGTTCGATCCGCACCTTCTCAAAGGCAACGTTGAACATTTCATCGGCGTCGCGCAAATTCCCATCGGGCTGGCGGGTCCGCTCAAAATCAACGGCGAACAAGCCATCGGCGAATTTTTGATTCCGCTCGCCACCACCGAAGGCACGCTCGTCGCGTCGTACAATCGCGGCATCAAAATCTTGAATCTCTCCGGCGGCGTCATGACGACGGTGTTGGACGACGCGATGCAGCGCGCGCCCGTCTTTGTTTTCAGCAACGCGCGCGAGGCGCGTGATTTTGTGAAATGGGTGAGAGAAAATTTCTCCGCCATCAAAGAGCAAGCCGAAGCCACTTCGTCCGTCGCCAAACTCCAAAATATTGACCCGTACCTCGCCAACAAATTCGCGTTCCTCCGTTTCAATTATTCCACCGGCGACGCGGCGGGGCAAAACATGGTCGGACGCGCGACCTTTGCGGCGTGCAGTTGGGTCATTGACAATTACGCCGGCATCACCAATTTTTATCTCGAATCGAATTTTGCGACGGACAAAAAAGCGTCGTGGATCAATATCGCGCGCACGCGCGGCAAACGCGTCGTCGCCGAAGCGGTGGTCAAACGCGATGTCTTGATCGAAAACATGCGCGTCGAGCCGGAAAAACTTTTTTATCATTACAACGTCGCCAACGTCGGCGGTTTCATGTCGGGCGTCAACAACAACGGCGCCCATTCCGCGAACGGCATTACGGCGATGTTTATCGCGACGGGCCAAGACGTGGCGAACGTTTCGGAATCGTCGGCGGGCGTGATTTATTGCGAAATGACGCCGGACAACGATCTGTATATTTCGATTACGATTCCGTCGCTCATCGTCGCCACGCACGGCGGCGGCGTAAAATTGGCGACGCAAAACGAGAGTCTCGAAATTCTCGGCTGCGCGGGCAAAGGCAAAGTGAACAAGCTCGCGGAAATTATCGCGGGCGTCGTCCTCGCCGGAGAAATTTCGCTCGCCAGCGCGATTTCGTCGAGCGATTGGGTGAGCAGTCACGAAAAGTACGGCAGAAATCGTTGAGCGCGCGCCCGCGCCGCAAACCGCGTTAATGCCGAAAATGCCGCACGCCCGTCACGACCATCGCCATAGCGTGCGCGTCCGCGACGGCGAGCGACTCGGCGTCGCGCACGCTGCCGCCCGGATGAACGACGGCGGTAACGCCGGCGCGCGCGGCAAGCTCCACCGAATCGGGAAACGGAAAAAACGCGTCGCTTGCCATCACGGCGCCGCGCGCGCGTTCGCCCGCGCGTTCGGCGGCAAGACGAACGCAATCCACCCGATTCGGCTGCCCGCCGCCAATGCCGACGACGGCGACGCCGTTTTCAAAATGGCGCGCGAAAACGATGGCGTTCGATTTCACATGCTGACACGCCCGCCACGCGAATTTTAACGCGCGCATTTCGTCGGCGTCCGGCGCGCGCCGGGAAATTATTTTCCATTCTGTCTCAGGCGGATCGCCGAAATCTATATCCTGCTTCAAGATGCCGCGCGTCAGCGTTCGCAATTCGTAACGCGGTTCAATCGTCAAAGCGGGGATTTCAACCAGCCGCAAATTTTTTCGCCGCGCCAAAATTTCGCGTGCGTCGTCCGCGAACGCGGGCGCGGCGATACATTCCACAAACAATTCCCCCAACGCGCGCGCGGTTTCGGCGTCGAACGCGCGGTTCGCCGCAATCACGCCGCCGAACGCCGAAAGCGGATCCGCCGCGCGCGCCCGTTCCAACGCGTCGCGCAAATTTTGCGCGGACGCGATGCCGCACGGCGACAAATGTTTCACTATGACGACGCTCGTTTCGTCAAAACTGACCGCCGCGCGCCACGCCGCGTCGAGGTCGAGCAAATTGTTGTACGACAATTCCTTGCCTTGCAAAACGCGTCCGCCCAACGCGCCGCCGTGCGGTTCCAACGCATACAGCGTCGCGCGCTGATGCGGATTTTCGCCATAGCGCAGCGTTTGGATCGGATACGCCGTAATCCGCAGTAGAGAACTCGGCTCGCCCTTGTCCACTTGCGCCAAATAATCAAAAATCGCGGCGTCGTAACGGCTCGTCCAAGCGAAACCCTTTAACGCCAATTTTCGGCGCGTCGGCTCGGAAACGCCGCCCGCGCGCAATTCCGCCAACACCGCGTCGTAATCGTTCGGGTCGCAAACGAGCGTGACGCGTTGAAAATTTTTCGCCGCCGCGCGCGCGAGCGCCACGCCGCCAATGTCAATATTTTCAATCGCGTCGTCAAGCGAAACGTTCGCTTGCGCGACCGTCTCTTCGAACGGATACAAATTTACCGCGACCAAATCAATGTACTCCCAATGCAGCCGTCGCAATTCCGCGCGATCGTTTTGCGTGTCGCGCGCGAGCAGTCCGCCATGAATCGCGGGATGCAGCGTTTTGACGCGTCCGCCGAGAATTTCGGGCGTTTGCGTATATTCCGCCACTTGCGTTACCGGAATTTCATTTTCGCGCAGCGCGCGCGCAGTGCCGCCGCTCGCAATGAGCGTCCAACCCAATGCGCGCAAACCGCGCGCAAACGGAATGAGCTTGGTTTTGTCGTGAACGGATAAAATGGCTTGGGGCATTGGCATAAAATCAGAGAGGCGCGACGTCGCAGCCGTTTTGCGTCAAACGTCACAGCGTCGCCTACCCTGCCGCGTCTTGTGATAGAATTGGCGTACTCGTTACAGGCACGCGAATTAGAGACCAAGAGAATGTAGGACTATCGCGCGCAGCTTCTTTGCGTCGCCCACACAGTCCTCAGCGCTCTTTATATATCATGACCAATTATTTCGACAAACATTCGGAACGGCTGCAGCAAGCTCTCGACGCGCTGCAATCGCGCGCGGCATGGAGTCCCTTTAGCGATTCGCCCTCGCGCAAAATTCACGGCGACGCGGTGGATCAAGGATTGGCGGCGTTTCAAGCGCGTTTAGGCAAACCGTTTGAGCTCGATCAGCCCGGCACAATCGGACGCACCGGCTTGGAAATTTCGCCGTTCACGCAAGAGCCGCTCGGCATCACGTACCCCAAAGCGGATTTGGATGCCTTGTATCAAGCGGCGCAGCGCGCGCTGCCCGCGTGGCGCGCGGCGGGCGCGCGGACGCGCGTCGGCGTGTGCATGGAAATCGTGGAGCGGTGGAATAAAAATAGTTTTGAAAGCGCGCACGCGGTCATGCACACGACGGGACAAAGTTTTCCGATGGCGTTTGCCGGCGGCGGTCCCAACGCCCAAGAGCGCGGCTTGGAAGCGCTGGCGCAGGCATGGCGCGAAATGTCGCACGTGGTCGAAACCGCGACATGGGAGCGCGCGTTCGGTTCCGCCCAAGTGAAATTGCAAAAACAATATCGGCTCATGCCGCGCGGCATCGCGGTCGTCATTGCGTGCGCGACCTTTCCCACGTGGAATGCGTATCCGGCAATGATGGCAAATTTGGCGACGGGCAACGCGGCGGTCGTGAAACCGCATCCCGCGACCATTTTGCCGATGGCGCTTGCAGTAGAACACGCGCGCGCCGTTTTGCGCGAAGCGGGTTTTGACCCGAATCTCGTCACGCTCGTCGCGGATACCGTCGCCGAACCGATGGCAAAAGCGTTGATTGCGCGGCACGACACCGCGATCATAGATTTTACGGGCAGCGCGCAATTTGGCGCGTGGATCGAACAGAACGCGCACGGCAAATTGACGTTCACCGAAACCGCGGGCGTCAATTCCGTCGTTCTCGAATCCACCGACAACCTTAAAGGATTGGCGCAAACGCTCGGCAGCGCGCTCTGTCTGTTTTCCAAACAGATGTGCACCAGTCCGCAAAACGTGTATATTCCACGCAGCGGTTTGCGCGTCGGCGACGCGACTTGGTCGTTCGACGAAACCGCGTACACGTTGGTCGAAAGCATCAACGGTATGTTGGCGGACCCCGCGCGCGCGGCAGGCATTCTCGGCGCGATTCAGAGCGAAAATATTTTGAACGTGATAGAACGCGCGCGCGAAATCGGACAGACGCGCGGAAAAATTTTGCGCGACGCCGCGCCCTACGCGCATCCCGAATTCCCCAACGCGCGCACGCGCACGCCGCTCATTCTCGGGCTCGACATTTCCGATAACGATCTTTACGCGCGCGAATGGTTTGGGCCCGTCATTCATTTCATCGCCGCCGACACGCCAGAGCAAGCGTTGACGCAAGCCGCGAGCGACGCCAAACAATTTGGCGCGATCAACTCGTACGCCTATTCCACCGACGCGGCTTTTATTCAGCGCGCGCAAGACGCCTTTGCCGACGCGGGCGCGAATCTTTCCGTCAATCTGATTGGCGCCATGCCGCTCACCTACGCCGCCGCGTTCAGCGATTATCACGTCAGCGGCATGAATCCGGCGGGCAACGCCACGCTCACCGACGCGTCGTTTGTGAACGGGCGCTTTCGGATTGTCCAGAGCCGTCTCGCCGTTTAAGATTTGTTCTCACGCGCGCGCCGAATTTTTTCTCGCCGCGTCGGCAAAGAATACATTGTGGCGCAAACGCGCCGCGCAAAAAAAATCTGCGACCTTGCAGTCGCAGATTTTTTGTTTATCAAATCAATACCGTCGGCTGCCGCCGCTGCCGCCGCGCCGGTCACGTCCGCCGCCGCGTCCGCCGCGACTGCCGCCGCCGCCTTTGTAGCTGCCGCCGCCGCCGCCGCCGCCTTTGTAACCGCCGCCGCCGCCGCCGCGCTCTTCACGCGGTCGCGCGATATTCACGGTCAAACGACGTCCGCCGATTTCGTGGTCGTTAAACATTTCAATCGCTTTTTGCGCGTCGGCTTCGTTCACAAATTCCACAAAGCCGAATCCTTTGGAGCGACGCGTTTCCCGTTCCACAATCAACATCACGTCCTGCAATTCCCCCGCCTGACTAAACAAATCGCGCAGGTCTTGCTCCGTGGTTTGATACGAGAGATTGCCGACGTACAACTTGTTATTCACTTGATTCCTCCGCAGCGTCTTGCGCTGCCGCACGGAACACCTGCTGCGCGCTGTCTTCGCGCACTGGCGCCGTAGATAAAGTTGGCGCATCCCGACGAACTGTATGCGCGCTCACTTTACTTGAGATTGCGTTTCAGGTCAAACTACGTCCCGTTCTGACGAAACCGCCCGACGCGCGGCATACCAATTCACCAGCCCAAAAAGTACGCCGCCGCCCAGCGCAACGCCCAAACCCACATACGGCGCTTCGCCCACCAACGCAATCGCCGTCAGCGAAAAAACCGCCCACGCAGCCAAGCCGTGCCATCGTTTAATTTTCATCTTGCCCGCCCGCTTGTTTCAACGCCACATTTCCGGCTGCCAACACGCCCGCATACGCCCAGCTCCAACCCAACCAAAAAACGCTCGTCGCCAAATAGCATACCAACAAAGCGACGCCCGCGATGGCAAGCGCCAATTGAAACGCGCGCGGCGGCGTCGGACGTTTCAACGCGCGCCAAGTATCCCAACCGAGCCACGTCAGCCATGCGCCCAATAAAATTGCGCCCACGATGCCAGAATCGTGCAGCGTCTGTAATGGCAAATTGCTAATCCAATCGCGCGTGCCTGCCTCGGTAATATATTTTTGCGCGAACGTATTGGCGCCGTTGCCCAGCAGCGAATTCGCCAAGAAATCTTGCCACGCGCGCGCGAACACGTCAAGCCGCAAAAAAACAGATTTGCCGGTCAACAAACGCGTCACGCTAAAATCCGCCAACGCGCCGCCGCCGCCCGCCAACGCGCTGCTCGCCGCCAACGCGCCCAACGTCAAAACCAACGCCGCGCCGCCAAACGCCAATGCCCATCGCCGCCGCGGACTGGACACAAAAATTAAAAACATGCCCACGCCCAAACCGAGCCACGCCGTGCGCGTCAAACTCAACGCCACCGCCAACAGCGTTATGACGATGCCCGCGCCCAACGCGACGCGCCGCCGCGCAAACTGCGCGTCGAGAAACAAGGTGATTTGCAATAGCGCCGCCGCCATCGCAAACATGCCCAACGTATTGGAATCGAACAGGACGCCGTACGGCGAGAACGTTTCAAACGTCGTCAGCGCATACGTCTGTACGCCGAGATTGACGCCGAACGGAAACGCGAGCCATGCGACGACGCCAAACGCCGACGCGGCGACGCCCGCCACAATCAACGCCCACACCGCGCGCGTGAACGCTTCCGCGCGCCCGCCCGCCGCGCGTATAAAAAGATACGACAGTACGCCGTACCCCATCAAACCTAAAAATTTTATACTCTCGCGCAGCGACGGCGCGTGCCACCAGGACGACGCGAGCGTCACGCCCAAAAATGCCGCGAGCAGTAGGTCGGCGCGCGCGAGCTGCCATTGTTTCCAACCCGGACGCGTTTTCAAAATCCACGCAAGGACGACGCCCAAAAATACAAAATGTTCGATGCGCCAGCCCACGCCAGCGACGTCAAAACGATACCGATCCAACGCCGTCGCCGCAATCAATAACGGCAGCGCCCATTCCACGCGCCGCCACGTCGCGCCGAACGCGCCCAACGCAAAAAACGCCGGCACGTACCACGGTACATTTACAGTTTGAGCGAGTTGCAGCGCCATGACGCGCTGCGTCAAACGCGTCCAACCGTTATAAAAATTCATGGCGCGCGCGGCGGCGTCAGCACTGCGCCCAAGGTCTTGAACAAAATGAGCGCGTCCAACGACGCCGATTGATGTTTGATGTAATACAAATCGTACTGTAATTTCATTAGCGCATCATTGACCGAACGGCCGTATGGAAAACGAATCGCCGCCCAACCCGTCAAGCCGGGCCGCACAACATGGCGCAAACGATAAAACGGAATTTCGCGCTGCAAATTCTCGACAATCTCGGGCCGTTCGGGGCGCGGACCCACCAGCGCCATTTCGCCGCGCAGCACGTTCCAAAATTGCGGCGTTTCGTCCAATTTGAAGCGGCGCAAAAATTTTCCGACGCGCGTCACGCGCGGGTCGTCGCGCGCCGCCCACTGCGGCGCGCCCGGCGTTTCCGCTTCCGCAATCATCGAACGAAATTTATACAAAACAAACACGCGCCCGTTCTGTCCGACGCGCGTTTGGCGCAATAAAATCACGCCGCGCGAATCGAGCCGCACCGCCAACGCCACCAACGCCATAAAGGGCGCGAGCGCGATTAACGCCAGCGCGGAAAAAATAACGTCGCACGCGCGTTTCACCAAACCGTTCAAGCCGCGCGTCGCGTCCTGCTCCAACGGCAGCAGCACGCTCCACATTTTGCCCACATGCTCGACCGGCACGCGCCCCGTCAATTCTTCAAACGCCGCCGCCAGATTGACGATTTGAACGCCCTGTTCGCGCCACGCCGCCAACAGCGCCACCCATTCGTCATCCCAATCCGCCGCCGCGCTCACCAGCGCTTCGTCCAATTGCGCCGCGCCAATTTGACGCGCAGCGTCCGGCGCGTCGAACGAATCAAATTGCGCGACGACGCGATAATAATGCGGCGCATGTTCGCGCAGCGCCTCGGTCAACGCGCGCGCGCTAGCGCCGTCCCCCACAATCGCCACGCGCCGCGCCAACCGCCCCGCGCCCACCGCGAGCGCAAAACCGCCGCGCCACAGCGTCAGCGCGAACGCCGCGAGCAGCGCGAAAAATACAATCAAATGGCGCGGCAGCGTTTGCGGCGCGGCGATAAAATAAATCAGCAGATAAACGGCAAAAACGCCGAGAACGGCGAACAACGTCGCGCGCACGGCGCGGCGCGGCAGCGCAGCAGTGCGTAAATCATACAAATCGAATCCCTGCGCCATCACAAACCATAACGCCGACAAAAAAATAAACCACGCCAAAAAAATGTCCCAGGAAGCGACCGCCAGCCACCACACGGAACGCTGTACGCCCAACCACAACGCGCCCAGCGCGGCGAGATTCACCAGCGCGAGGTCGCCGAGAATCAGCAGCCAGCGCACTTGCGAACGCTGCCACGCGCGGCGCGGCGCGCGCGCGCCCGCCAGCGCGGAATAATTTTCATGCAAACGATTTTGCGACTGCATCAGCTTTGCTCGCGCGGCGCCGTCGCGCTTTCGGAATCAAAAACCCCGAGCGTTGGCTGGACGCGCGGACGCGTGAACAGATATTGGTGTTTCCAAAAAAAACGCGCCACATCGCGCGCGTGCCGCAGCGTCAATTTTGAAAACAGACGCCGCCGCGTAACGCGCTGCTCGACATGCGTGACGACTGCCTGCGGCGCATACATCACGCGCCAGCCGCTTTGCCACATTCGCATACAATAGTCCACATCTTCGGGTCCGTAAAAAAAACGCGCGTCCAACGAACCAACCTGTTGATACGCCGCGCGGCGAATGATTTGGCACGCGCCAATCACATAATCTACTGCGCGCGGCATACGATGATCATACGCCTCAAGCATTTCATCCGCCAGCGCCGCGCGCGCCCAACGCGTTGGCAGGCGACGCAAAATTTTGCCCCACGCCGTCGGCAGTCGGCGGCACGTCAATTGCAAATTGCCTTGCGCGTCCTGTAAACGCGGACCTGCCAGCCCCACGCGCGGCTGCGCGTCCATGAAATGCGTCAGCTGCGTCAATGCGTCTTGGGTAACTATTGTATCCACATCCAACAACATCAAGTACCGTCCGCGCGCGGCAGCCAAGCCCTGATTGCGCGCGGGCGCGACGCCGCGATTTTGGGCATTATGGATATTGCGAATGGGAATCGGGTTTGCGAATTGCGGCAGCGCGTATTCCGCTTCATCGAGCGCAATTCCATTTTCGACCAAAATAATTTCCAACGCGAGGTCTTGCTGCGCGCGCGCGATGGCTTCAAGGCACGCGGGCAAATACGCGCGGTCTTGCCAAACCAACAAGATAATGGAAAGGTCCAGTTCCATTTCAATGTTGCGCCGCTTGCGCGTTCAATGTGTCCAACACAATTTGCGCGCTCGCCTGCCACGAAAATTCCTGCGCGCGCTGCAAACCTTTGGCGCGCAGCTGCGCCGCCAACGCGTCGTCGGTCAATACGCGCGTCATCGCTTCCGCCCACGCGTGTCCGTCGCGCGGGTCAATCGTAATCCCTGCATTCTGTCCTTGCCACAAATTGCCCAACACTTCGGGCAGCGCCGACACATTCGACACAATCACCGGCGCGCCGCACGCCATCGCTTCCAGCGGCGGCATTCCAAAACCTTCATACTGCGACGGATACACGAACGCATCCGCGAGCGAATACAAAGCGGCGACATCCGCATCGTCCACGAAACCGATTAAATGAAAACCTGCGGCGTCGCTGCGCTGTATTTCATCTTCGATGGCGCGGACGCCCCATCCGTGCGCGCCCGCCAAAACCAAATGCTGCGGCAGCGCGGGATGCGCGCGTTTCATTGCGCTGTAGGCGCGAATCAACTGCGGCAGATTTTTGCCGGGTTCCAGCGTGCCAAGATACAAAATGAATCGTTCGGGCAAACGATACGCCTCGCGCACGCGTGCCAATTCCGCCGCGTCGGTCACGCGCGCGATGGACGGGTCCACCGCCGGATACGCGAGGTGAATTTTTTCAAGCGGCACGCGCGCGTACTGTGCGATTTCGCGCCGCGAATTTTCAGAGATCGTGATAACGGCATCCGCGCGCCGCGCGGCATAGCGCGACATCCACCGTACATATAGATTGCGCGCGCGCGGATATTTCGTCACGTCCGCATGTTCCGCAATCATATCATAAATGATTGTGACCTGTTTCCCGCGCCACGCGAACGGAACCGCCACCGACGGCGTGAATAAAACGTCCGTCGGATGCCGCGCCAATTGGATAGGCAAAACCAATTGTTCATACGCGATCCGCGCCGCGCTCGATTCGGGCAGGTTCGTCAATACGCGCGCAACGTTGGGCGCGTCAAATTCAAAATGCGCGTCGGCGTGCGGCGTCACGAAAAAAAGATATTCATTGCGCGCGTCCAGCTGCAACAGTTCGCGCAAGATATTCTGTGTGTACCGTCCCGCCCCCGCGAGCTGCGCGCGAAACGGCAAGAGATTTACGGCGATGCGCATACGCAGACATTATAACGCGTTGACCGATTTAGCGTTCGATTTGCACGCGGCTCGCGGCTTTGCCACAGATTCAGACCTCGAACGTTTTCGAAAACGTTTGAGGTCTTGGACAAACGCATTTGGATTCGCTTGTTGGACTTTTTTTTTACCATGAAATAGCGCGCCCGCATTGACGCAAGTATGGCGCGCGCATTTTATGCGCCGCGTCATTTCCGAGCCATTTCCAAAATCATTTTCATCCGCGCCGCTTGTTGGGCGCGGGTGAAATGCTGCGCGGCGTATGCGTACGCGCGTTCGCCCAACGCGCGGCGTTCGTCCTCGTCGCGCAGCAATGTCGTAAGCGCGTCCGTCAACGCCGCGACATTGCGCGGCGGCACAAGGCGGCCGCACGCGCCATCCGCCAACGCCTCGCGCGCGCCGCCGACATCCGTCGCCACAATCGCGCGGCGCGCCGCCATCGCCTCTACCAGCGCGACCGAAAAACCTTCCGTGTTCGACGCCAAAACAAATACATCGCACGCTTGCAAGAGGCGCGGCACCTCCGCGCGCTGTCCGACGAACAAAACGTTTTCGGCGGCGAAACGCGCTTGCAAGGCGGCGCGTTCTGGCCCATCGCCGACGACCAAAAACTTGACGTCGGGCATGACGCGCGCGACGTTTTGCGCGGCGGTCAAAAAGAGCGTGACGTTTTTTTCCGGCGACAAACGGCTCACCGTTCCGACTATGCGCGCGGTTTCCTGCCAACCCCACGCGCGTTTGACCGCGCGCGCCGCGTCCGCGTCCGCGCAAAAATTTTCTATATTGACGCCGTTATAAATCACGTGGATTTTTTCCGCCGCGCGCGGATTCGCTCCGATACATTGCGCGCGAATCGTTTCGTTCACGACAATGATGGCGCGAGCGTTTTGAATCAACCAACGCAGCGCGCGTCCGTCGGGCAGCGTCGTGTTTTGTTCGTACCACACGACCGGCACGCGCGCGAGTTTCGCCGCAAACGCGCTTGCGAGAAAGGAATACGCGCCGTTGGCCAACAAGACCTCGGGCTGAAACGCGCGCATGGTTTGCCATAACGCGCGCGTGGGCGCGAGACGCTGCCTGAGATTCCACGCGATGCCGCGCGTTTTTTCAATCGCGCCCAAATCCATTTCCGCGCACGGAATTTGCAGCGCGCGCGCGTGCGGCGCAATCGCCGCGCCTTTGGAACACACGACGAACGGCGTAATTTCGGCGCGCTGCGTTTGCCATTCCGCCAACGCGTTCAACAGCGCGACTTGGCCGCCGCCAAAAACCGTTTTGTGTTCAACGCACAACAAACGCATCGCGCGCCTCTTGGTACAAATCCTCATACTGCGCGACGGAATTTTCCCAGTCGTGCTGCAGCGCCCACGCGCGCGCATTGCGTTCCAACGCGCCGCGCAGCTCTGGGTCGCGCAATAGTTTTACGCACGCGGCGGCAAATTCCGCCGCGTCGTCCGCCAACAAGAATTCCGCGCCGTCGCGCGCGGCGATGCCTTCCATCGCCGCCGGCGTCGCCGCCAACGCTTTGCCCATCGCCAGCGTCTCTAAAACTTTGTTTTTTATGCCGCCCGCCTCCAAAATGGGCGCGACCAAAACGCTCTGCCGCGCGACGAACGGACGCACATCGTCCACCGTGCCGGTGAGACGCACGCGCGGATTTTGCGCCAGCGCGCGCATTTCGGCGGACGGATTGCGTCCGATAAGCGTAAAGGTCGTTTGCGGCAGTTGGCGCGCAATCTGCGGCAGAATCGTTTTAACAAAATACAGCGCGGCTTGTTGATTCGGCGCGTAATCCATCGCGCCCAAAAAACCGACGCTGTCCGGCAAAACGGTTGTCGCTTGCGGCGCAAAATAGTCCGTGTCCACGCCGTTGGGGATCACGCGCGCGTCCAGCGCGGGCGCGAGCGTTCGCAGCGCCGCGCGTTCGCGTTCCGTCACCACGCACACGCGCGTCGCGCGCGGATAATAGCGCGTTTCAAAGTTTCGCATTTTGCGCGCCTGAACGCGCATGAGCTGACGCATCCGCCATGCCGACGCGCGCCGCGCGCGTTCTTGTAATTGCAGCGTCAAAACATCGTGCGGCGCCAACGCCGTCGGGACGCGCGCGAGAACGTCCACGTACTGCGCCATCATTCCCGTATCGAGATGCACGACCTGTATATTTTCGCGCGCGACGATTGTGGGCAGCGCCGCGCGCAATTCCGCCGAACGATACACGCGCGCCCACAACGGAAGCGGGTCAAAAAAACTGTACGCCCATTTGCGCCAGCGCGGCGCGACGCGCGGCGAAAAAAAATACGCGTTTTGGAAATACGGCTGCGGGGCGTCGTTATCGGACGACACGCGCAAGGTCGCAAGCGTCAAGGCGTGACGCGCCGACAGACCGCGCGCGAGATTGGCGACCATGAGACGCGCCCCATCTAACGGCGGAAAGGGCGGCGTGGGCGTGACAAATAATACGTTCATGCGGCAAGCAGCTGCGCGTACAAGGTTTGCAAACGCTTGACGCGTTCGTCCAACGCGAAACGTTCCAACACGCGCGCGCGTCCGTTCGCGCCCAGCCGTTGACGCAGCGGCGCGTCCGCGAGCAAAGCGTTGACGCGCGCGGCAAGCGCCGCGGGATCGCGCGGCGGAATCAAAAAACCGGTCACGCCGTCAACGATGGTTTCCGTAGGTCCGCCGACGTTCGCGCTGACGACGGGAATGCCGCACGCCATCGCCTCGATATTCGCCACGCCGAACGATTCAAAATCGGAGGGGCAAACCAACAGCGCGCTCGCGTTCAAAATTTCCGCAATATCGCGGCGAAAGCCCGCCAGCACAAACGCGCGCCGCAAACGTTCGTCCGCGTTCACGCGCGCCTGAACGAGCGCGCGCGTCGCGCGCGCGTCGGGCGTATCGAATTCCGCGCCGCCGACGAGGAGAAAACGCGTTTGCGGAAACGCGTCAAGAATCAGCGGCGCGGCGTCGAGCAGCGTGGCGTGACCTTTGACGGATTGAAAACGCGCGAGCATCGTCACGAGCGGCGCGGCGGGCGCGATTCCAAATTCCGCGCGCACGCGTTCCGCGCGCGGCTGCGGCGCGAACGTTTGCGTATCTACGCCGAACGGCAAAACCGTGACGCGCGCGCGCAAACGCGCGTCGGCGTCCGCGAGACATTGCCGTAAATAACGCGTCGGCGTCAGAATGTGCGCGACAAATTTTTCGACGAACGTCATTTTCCAGCCGCGCTCGACGCTCCACCAACCGTGACAGGTCCACACCAACGGCGCGCGCAGCAGACGCGCAATCGGCGCGGCATAATACACCGTCTCTAGATCGTTGCAGTGGAACAAGCGGATGCGTTGGCGGCGCGCGTAGGCGTACAGTTGTTGAAAAAACGGCAGCGTTATGACGGGCAAAAATCCATATTTGAAATGCGGCAGCGCGAACGGCAAAACTCGAGTCGGCACGCCAATTTCGCGCAGCGCGTCCACGAACGCGCCCGGTTCCGCGCAAAGCGCGTGCGGAGCAAAGCGCGCGCGGTCGAGCGCGGCAAGGTCGGCGAGCAGCGCGCTTTCACCGCCGCCCAAACCGCCGAGCGTCGAGAGATACAAGATATTTTGCGCCGCCATTAAAATCTCACCCAGCGCGTTCGGACATTTCGCCACTGCGCTCGCAGCGCGGCGACATGCAACAGCATACCCGCGCCGACAAAAACCGCCAAACCTGCCGCCGCGCCCACGCCCACCTGAAGCAAGTACAAAATAATTTCGTTGACCGAAATACTCGCGGCGAGCCACTGCGCGCAAACAAACGCGGCGCCGCCGCCCAGTCCCGCCGCGCACAGAATTTTGAAAAATTCTCGGGTCGTCGCGCGCGCGTCCAGCGCGCGCAAACGCCGCCAGAACTCGGCGGCGCCGACGCTGGCGAACAAAACATCGCCGAGCGACGCCGCCAACGCGACGCCGAACGCGCCCCACACGCCGAGCAGCGCGAACGCCAACAGGATGCTCGCGCCGGACGAGAGCGCGCTGAGGAGCAGCGGCAAGCGGCGCGTCTTGAACGCGGGCATTCCGCGCACAATCAAACCGCCCACGCCGCGCCAGGGCAAGCCGAACGCCAAGCCCGCCAACACCAGCGCGCTGAGATGCGTCGCCGTCGCGTCGAACGCGCCGCGCTGAAACAATAGCGCGATGAACGGCGCGCCGAGCGCGCTTAGAAACGCCGCGCTCGGCGCAAGCCATACGGTCACGCGCAGCGCGGCGTCATTCCACTGTGCGCTCGCCCGAACGGTTTCGCCTTCCGCCACTTGGGACGCAAATTCGGGCAAGTAGGTTGTGCCAATCGCGCCGCCCAGAACGGCGAGCGGAATTTCGGCGAGCCGCTGCCCGTACCCCCAGGCGGCGACGCTGCCCGCGCCCAGCGTTGAAATGAGCGCGCGATTCACGAGCAATTCGAGTTGACCGCTCAAGGCGCCGAACAGGTAGGGCGGCAGATAGGTCAAGAGTTCCCACACGCGCGGCTGGCGCAGTTGAATTTTTGCGGGAGCGCGTTTCCAGCGCAGGGTGCGCGCGAGCAAAAAGATTTCGAGCGCGGTCAAAACGAGCAGGCGTCCCAACATCATACCGCGCACACCCTGCTGCAGCCAGCTCACCAAGACAAGAAACGCGACGAGATTCAAGCCCGCGGCTAAAAAAGTATTCAGAGCCGCCGTCGCAAAATCACGATAGGCAAAACAGACGCCGAGCAGCAAGCCCGCCGTCGCGTAATAGACCAAACCGGGCAAAATCAAGCGCGTCAAATCCACCGCGAGCGCGCGGGTGGCGGGTGCGAAACCGGGCGCGAGCCAGGTCATCAGCGAGGGCATTGCCCACGCCAAAAGGGGGATAGTGAGAATCGTCGCGCCTGCGACCAACGTGAGGAGCGAGAGCGCCATGCTCCACGCCGCGCTTTCGCCGCGCTGGGCGCGCGTCTCGATGAACATGGGCGTAAAGACGACGCTCAAGGTGGCGAGCGCCAAAAGATATTGCAGCGCTTCGGGGACCGAAACGGCGAGGGTGTAGGCGTCCATCGGCGCGGTGGCGCCGAACGCGCGGGCGACGAGGACGGTGGTGAGAAATTGCAAGAACATGGCGCTGGCGTTGGCGAGCGCGAGCATGGGAGTGGCGCGGCGAAAAAGAGACAACATGGCTGTAGGGAACGAACGCTGTTTCGTTCCTATCAAGTACGAACGCCGCTTTGCCTCTTTTTCAGACGATGCGCCGCCATGCGCGTTTCAAATAAAGCGCGCAGCAGCGCATAGGCGAGCGCGCCGAAATGTTTGCGATAATAATAGAGCAAGCTGTCCCAATAGATCCGGTGGAATTTTTCCGGCGCGCGGGCGGCGGTGCTGGCGCCGCCGTAATGGATGAGATGAGCGTCGGCGACATAGAACGTTTGCCAGCCGCGCTGATGGAGACGCAGACACCAATCCACCTCTTCCCAATAAATGAAAAAACGCGGATCGAGCAGACCGACTTGGCGCGCGGCGGCGGCGCGCACGAAAAGCGCGGCGCCCGACACGGCATCCACCGCCTGCGTAGTGGCGCGGTCCCAATCGGCATAGATGTGGCGACGCTGAACGGGATTGCGCGGGCACAGCCGATTAAGCGAAAGAGCTTCAAACGCGCCATACGCAAGGGTAGGAAAGCGATTGCCGGTGCGCTGGAGCGTGTCGTCGGCGTTCCACAAACGGGGACCGCACGCGCCCGCTTCGAGGCGCTCGTCCATAAAGGCGATGAGGATGTCAAGACAGCGCGGCAGCGCGCGGGTATCTTCGTTGAGAAGAAAAAGATAGCGTCCCTTGGCGCGTTCGAGCGCGCGATTGTGGCTGGCGGCAAAGCCCGCGCGCGTTTCGTTTTGGAGGAGCGTGACGTACGGAAACTCGCGCTGTATGAACGCGACGCTGTCGTCGGTGGAAGCATTGTCCACGACAATGATTTCCAGTTGCGCGCGCGCGGCATCGTGAAGCGAAGCGAGCAAGCCGGCGAGCAGAACGCGATTGTTGGTATTAACGATAGAAATCGTTACGTCGGGGACGGGTTCAGCGCAGGATGAGAACATATTGCGGCGCGCCGTCGAGTTTGAGACGAATGAAACCGGGACGCGGGTCAAGGTCGCCGGGACGGTTGTCGCGGACGGTTTTGACATTGCCGAACAGGTCGGTGACGCGCAAACGTTTGGCGGACAGGGTAAAGCGCGCTTTTTTACGCGGATAGGCGCAAGGAGCTTTGTCGTCGGAACGGGCGCGGTTGGACCAGACGATCCATTTGGTCTTGGCTCCGTCAGTAAAACGATAACCTTCGATGGTTTTGGATTGCGTCCAGCGTTCGCGGTACGTCCAACCATTCAATTGCTGAAACAGAGTTTGATACGCGGTGTAGGACGGTTTGATATTTTGATTGGCGTCCACCAAGCCGTAATACCATCTCTTGACCGGATTGTCCACAAAAGTCCACCAGACGACCATTTGGAGATCGCTGGCGGTGGCGCGCACGTGCGAAATGGCGAGACAGCGGCTCTGCCCTTCGTCGCCAATCCACGCGGGTTGGGAATCTTCGCCGGTTTCGGTGACAAAGAGGGGGAACGCGACGCCTGCATCTTGCATCCGTTTTTGAATGGCGGCGGCTTTGGCTTGGATGCCGTGCAGCCCGGCGCCGCTGCGTTGATTTTCCCAATAGACGCCATAGATGTCGTAATAGGTAAAAGCGAGCGCGTCGGCATAGGGTTGGTTGTTGGGCCGAGGATGCGCCGCCATATAGCCAAAGAGTTTGGGCAAGAAATTATAGTCAAAGTGCGAGGGCGGGAGACATTTGTAGCCGCGAGGACAGGTGAGACTATCGAAATCGTCAAAAGCGACGGTGAGATACACTTGGGCGTCGGGATTGGCTTGATGCACTGCGTCGCGCGCAATGCCCGCCATCTCGGCATATTCGGCGTAATCGGGAACGCCGTTGGCGTTCAGGTCGCCGTTGACAGTGTCGCCAAAACAGCCGCCGGAATGACCGGAAACGCGGCTGCCGTCAGATTCGTTGTAAAGTCCCCAACGTTTGATTTGAGGATAGCGGGCGGCGACGGCGCCGACGAATTGGGCGAATTCGGCGCGGAGGCCGGGATCAGTGGTATCAATGGGTCCGCAGGGCGTATTCGCCGCCCAGGAAGGGTTGTCGGCAATGTACGCCAACGGGATAATGTCGGCGCTAAAAGCGCGTTCGAAATACGCGTCGGCGAACGCCCAGTTGTAATTTTCGGGCGTCGTATTGGCAGGTTCGACGGCGCTCCAATAGAGAGCCATACGCATCTGGGGGGCGCCGGTGGCGCGGGCAAGGGCAGTGAGGGCGGGATTGGGCGAGGTGACGCCGCCGTCGTCCATTGAGAAAAAATCGGGCGTGATAGGTCCATCGGCGCGGGCGCTGGCGGGCAGGATAAGCAGAAAGCAAAAGCCGAGAGCGACAAGCCAACGGAAGGCGCAAAGAGAAAGGAATTTAGCGAATAGTTTGGACATAGACAGGATTCTCCGGGATGGATACGCCGATGCGTCCGGAGGCAGGGTCGAGGTCGGCGGTGGAACCGTCGGCGATAGCGCGGGCAGCGCCGAACATGTCGGTCACGTTGAGCGTCTGACCGATAAACGAGACGGTGACGGGCGCGGAAGACGTCGCCCAGAGGACGGCGAGTCCAGCGCGATTCTGTTGAAAGAGATAACCCTCGCCGCCGGATATATTTAGAGCTTGAACGAATTGGGCGCCGCGAAGCAAGCCGGCGACGGTCTGGTAGGCGCGATAGGCGGGCTTGGGCTGGGCGTCCTGATTGAGCAAGCCATATTTCCAGGTGTTGACGGGCGGAGGGGCGGTATCGGCAAAGTCTTGAAAGGTCCACCAGACCACGTGGGCGAGGGGGACGCTCAAGCCACGAGCAAAGGTTCGAACAAGAAAGGCGCTTTGGGCGTCGTCGCCGAGAGAAAGGGAATCTGCGCCCGTTTCACTGACGAGCAGAGGGGCGGTAAAGCCGTATTGACGGAGGAGGGCGGCGAGAAAATTGGCTTTGGCGGCGACGCCTTTGCCTGCGGCGCGCCCTTCCCAATAAGAGCCGTAAATATCGTAATAATTGAAACCGAGCAGGTCCAAGTATTTTTCGCCGGGAGGAAGGGGCTGCGCCTGCATATAGCTAAAGAGTTGGTCAAGAAAGTGGGCGTTAAAGATCCCGCCCTGCCCGCCGCCGGGATAGCCGGAGGGCGCGGTGGCAGAATCGAAATTGTCAAAGGCGAGCGGTCCAAGGACGAGTTGGGCGCGCGGATTGGCGGCATGGAGGGCGCGCCACGCGATAGCAAGTTGGGCGGCATAATCAGCGTAATCGGGCTTGCCATTGCCGTCGAGGTCGTCGCCGCCGAAACAGCCGCCGGTGGAGGATGCTTCGCCGTGCGCGTTGTCGGGTTCATTGTAGAGCGCCCAATAAGTCACGTCGGGGTAGCGGGCAGCGAGTTGGCGCAAGAATTGGGCGTAGGCGTCAAGGTCGGCGACGGGACCGCAGAGGGTGGAGGCGCTCCAAGAAGCATTGTTCATGATGAGGACGAGGGGCTGGAGGCGGTTGGCGGTGAGAGGTTGGAGGGCGCGGTCGGCGGAGGACCAATCATATTGTCCGGGCGTAGGTTCAATCTGGCGCCAGGCGACGCTGGTGCGAACCATCTGCGCGCCGCTCGCCAGCACCAGGGCGCGGATTGCGGCGTTCTCTGCCACTTCGCCGTTGGAACTGATGCCAAAATACGCGGACGGAGAAGGCGCGGCGGTGGGCGACGCGGGCGCAGGCGCAGGCGCGGTGGGCGACGCGGGCGCAGGCGCAGGCGCGGTGGGCGACGCGGATGCAGGCGCAGGCACAGTGGGCGACGCGGGCGCAGGCGCAGTGGGCGACGCGGACGCGGGCGCGGGCACGGTGGGCGACGCGGACGCGGGCGCAGGCGCGGTGGGCGACGCGGACGCAGACGCGGCTTGCGGCGGCGTCAAGGCAATGGGCGTGGACGGCGCGGCGCACGCGACAATAGCGCTCGCCAAAAAGATACCGGCAAGATGCAGAATGAAACGCGACAAAAGAATTACTTGCTCCCTCGACGATTCAAACCGTTATGCGACAAATGGTTTGGCATTACGGATTGATTTGGACGATTTGCGGATTCCCGTCCACTCGGATAGTGATGCTGCCGACAGCTGGATTCTGATCTTTTTTGCTGTTGTCGGCGATAGTTTTGACCTTGCCCAAATAATTGACGACGCGCAGGGAAGTGGCTTGGAATGTCGCTTTGCCGACGTTACGAAGCCAAGCACATTCGGGCTGCACCCATGGGTCTGGCGGCTTGGGTTGATTAAAAGTCCAGACGATATATTTTTTCATGCCGCCGCCGGCAAAATAGTACGCCTCGACGCCGGCGAAACCGGTTTTGTTGGTCATGGTCTTGGAATATTTCAAACCGTTTAACTCGGCGACAAGCGTCTTGAGCGCGGTATAGGAAGGTTTCGGCTGAAGATTCTGGTCTACAATGCCGTATTTCCAAGAGTTTTGCGGCGCGGGCGCGCTATCCGAGAAATCGCTGAACGTCCACCATATAATGCCGGACAACTTGCTCGCCGCGCCGCGCACCAGCGTCATGTTCAGACAACGCGCTTGGGCTTGAGCGTTAATCCAACCCGCGTTCGAAGATTCGCCCGTTTCGCTCACAAAGAGCGGGATGGCGGCGATTTTCGCTTCGCTCATGCGATTTCGCAAGACTTGGGTTTTGGCTTGAATGCCATAGCCGGGCGCTTTGGTTTGCCAATATGGACCGTAGAGATTGTAGAAATTAAACAATAGCATGTCCATATATTTTTCGTCGTTCGGAAGCGGATGCTTTTTCATGTACTGGAACAGGTTCGAGACAAAGCCATAATTAAATAGACCGCCGTTGCCCTTGCCGGGGTAATCCTTGGGCGCGGTGTTGACGTTAAAGTTATCGTACGCGATAGAACCGCTCGCCAACTGCGCATCGCGATTGGCGGCATGCACCGCTTTCCACGCCGCCCGCAGCATTTCGGCGTACTCGATGTAATCTTTGACGCCGTTGTTATTGACGCCGCCGGGCGTGCGCGAACCAAAGCAGCCGCCATTATTGCGATTGATGTCGGCGTAATCAAAATCCACTTCATTGTACGCCGCCCACACCAAAACGCGCGGATAACGCGCCGCCAAAGCGCCCAGCATATTAGCGAACGCTTGCACGTCGTTCACGGGCCCGCATGAGGTGTTTGACGCCCACGACGGATTCTTTTCCAAATATACAATCGGCGCAAAACCCGCGTCCAGCAATGGCGGAATCACGGCATCGGCGGAAGAGAAATCGTAATTGCCTTTGGTCGGTTCGAGACTGCTCCAATAGACCGAGATACGTTCCCAATTCGCGCCGGTACCCGCCGCAAGCGCGAGCGTGTTAGCCGAGTGCGCCAACACGCCGCCATCGTCAATGCCGAACAAACTTGCCGCGCCGGTGGGCGCGGTCAAGGCGCGCGCGGGCGCCATTGCCCAGGCGGACGATGTAACGTTCATCACGACGGCTAAAATCATCAAGCCCGCGAACGCAAGCCCGCGGCTAAAGCGCGGCAGAATCCGTTTTGTCATTTGTATCGCTCCTTATGGTAACGCGATGTCGGCGCTTGCGCGACCGGACGCGGCGTTTCGCTCCAAATGGCTATCAAAATAAAAATTACGCGACGCGGTATAAAAATTTGCCGTTCGCCGACGATACCAAATAAATTGGGCAAAATGGAATAATCAAGCGCGGTAAAATGGTACGATAAAAAAACTCAGGACGATTATATTATAAAATGTCATTGCGACAACCAACCCGCCGAACCACCATCCGTAACGCGCGCGCGGAACAAAGCCGCGCAAGCCCAACAAAAAGAGCGTCGCCAACGGAATCAAGACCGGAAATAGATAACGCCCTTGTGGGTCGCCGCCCCAACCCAAATCCCAAAAGCGCACTTCGAGCGCGATGATCGCGCTCAAGGCCGTCAAAACGCTCGCGCCAAATACAAACAATACTGCGCGCCGCCACGCTTCCCATTGCGGCAGCGTTCGGAACGCGAACCACGCCAGCCCGATGAACGCAAACGCCGTGAGCGCGGCGAACGCCCAATACGCCTGCACGCCCAACGTGATATTCATCCAGCCGAAATGACCCCACGTGCTGATGAAAAGATATTTGAAATAATTCGCATACAGCGGCAAGGCGGACGGCGAGAGGACGCGTGCGTACGATTCAAACGGAAATTGATCCGTCGGCAAAAATAAAAAAAGTCGCACGATGTAATCATGCAATTGCGGCTGCTGCGCCGCCGTCCAATTCCACGCGTACAGCAAGCCCGCCGCGCCGAGCGCGAGCAGGATGACCGTCAGCGCAAGCCGAACGCTTTTTTGCGCCGTCGAAAGCCGCGCGCCGCCCCAATGCGTCAACGCGTACGCCAAAAATGCCACGCCCAGTATCGGCACGGCGTACAAACCGCTGCGTTTGGCGCCCAACCCGATTGCGGCGCACAACAGCAAACCCAACGCGCGCGGCAGCGTCAAACCCAAACGAAAGACGCGCGTCAGAATTACAAACAGCCACGCCAGCGCCGCTTCGACCAGATGGTCGTTCATCACCGTGCTGTGCAAAAATAAATGCTGCGGCAGCAGCATGATAAAGACCGGCAGCGCCAGCGCCATCGTCGGGTCATTGCGAAACAATTCGCGTCCGACCCAGCACGCCGCCAATACCACCGCCACATTCAACAAAATCGAAAGCAGCCGCATCGCATACAGCTGCGCGACGATACCGTTCGTCCGCGTCAATTCCAACGGTACGAGATACGCCAGATACGCGAGCGGCGGCTGATGCAATTGATGCGCGTTCTGCGGATAAATTTTAATAAAATCGTCCGGCAGCGGCGACGCGCCGTCGGGTTTCCATTCCGAAACGCCCCACTTCCAATAGCCGACCGCGTCCATCGAGCGCACGATTTCCGCCATGATTTTTTTATCGGCGTCGTTCCAACTCACCAACCGCCCTTTTTCCGCCAAGAGCCGCACGTATTCATAATGGCGCGGTTCATCGGGTCCGCCCCACGGCGGAATGACCGCCAAATAAATCAAGCCGAGCGCGATGGTGACGATGGCAAGCCATACGGGCAGCGCGCGGAGATTGGACAGGGCTTGTTCCGACAGAGATCGTTCAAGCGGCGACGCAGCTAGCTTGCTCGGCGAATTCATAACGGCGCAAGTATAACCGACCCAATACGTACCGCAAATTGTCAGCCCCCCATTCACCCAACCACCTAATCACCCAATCACCTAATCACCCAATCAATACGCCCCCCGCCCGCTCAACACCGCCGGAACCGTTTTTATCAATATCGTCACATCGCGCCAGAGAGAATAATTTTCAATATAGTCCATTTCCAATTTCATCCGTTCTTCAAACGCCAGGTCGCCGCGCCCGCTCGTTTGCATCACGCCCGTCATGCCCGGTTTTACCAACAGGCACTGGCGTTCAACGGACGAATAGCGCGCCGCAAGGCGCATCACTTCGGGGCGCGGACCGACGAGCGACATGGAACCGCCTAACACATTAAAGAATTGCGGCAATTCGTCCAGCGAAGTTCGCCGCAGCCACGCGCCAATGCGCGTCACGCGCGGGTCGTTTCGCAGCTTGAACTGCGGATGTTCCAATTCATCAATCTGCACCAACGAATCCAACAAGTATTCCGCATTTTCCACCATCGAACGAAATTTGTACATCCGAAACGGCTTGCCGTACCGCCCCGCGCGTTCTTGGGCGAACAAAATTGGGCCTTTGGAATCCAGGCGAATCAGCGCCGCGATTAGCAGCATCAATGGACTCGCTAACAGCAAACACAGCGACGCGCCGCTTAGATCGAACGCGCGTTTCAAAACGGCGTTCATGCCCGTAATCGCCGGTTCGCGCAGCGTAATGAGCGGCATACCGCGCAGCGTCTCGATGCCCGTGCGAACGGTCACGACTTCGAGCAAATCGGGCATGAGCCGCACGCGCACGCGCCGTTCGCGCAGCGCGAGAATCAATTCCGCCAATTCCGCGCGGCCGCGCGTCGTCTGCGACAAAAACACATCGCCGACGTTTTCACGATCTACAATCCGCAGCGTATCCGCCAGCGCGCCCAGCAGCGGCGCGGGCAAATCGTCCGCCGCCGTCTCGGCTTGGGCGATAAATCCCAACAACGTAAATTCGGGCCAACTCTGGATTTGCGCGGCGAGCTCTTGCGCCTTGGCGTCCGCGCCGAGGATGAGAGCGCGGCGCGTTTCGGCGGCGACGCGTCCCCGCGCGCGCAAGGCGCGCGCCGCCAAACGCCACGTCAACGCAAACAAAATCGCGAGTGCGTAAAAATAAATAAAGAGGACGCGCGAAAAATTTTCAATTTTGAAAAAATAAAACGCGGCGGCTAAAGTGAACAGGGCAAAGGTGGACGCCAGAAAGACCGCGCGCATTTCAACGCGCCATTCCTCGCGCTGTCGCCGTTCATACGTTCCCAAAAAATAAAACACCGCCGACCAAATGAGCGCCACAATGCCCAGCACATTGGGCGTCACGTAAAACCGGTCCGCCGGCGCGCCAAGCGGCAGCGCGCGGCGCAAGCCATCCGCCAACAGCAGCGCGGCGAGCGCGCACGCTATATCGCCGAACCAGAGCGTCGCGGCGAGCCAACGCGCGCGCGGCGCATCATTGGGAATCCAGTTCATGCGGCATTTTGAGCGAGCAAATTCAACAGACGCGTTTTGAAATTCTCGGTCGAAAACTGTTCGGCGTGCGCGCGCAAATGCGTTTCGTCCCACCGCACGGCGTCCGCGCGCAAGAGCGCAGCCGTCAACGCCTCTGTCGTTTGCGCGTCAAATAAAACGCCTGTCTCGCCGTCGCGCACCGTGTCCAACGCTCCGCCCGCGCCATACGCAATCACCGGGCAGCCCATCGCCTGCGCTTCGACCGCCACAATGCCAAAATCTTCAAGCCCGGCAAACAACAGCGCGCGCGCGCCCGCCAACTGCTCGCGGATGACCGCGTGCGGCTGCGCGCCCAAAAAGCGAATGTGCGCGTCCGCCATTTTTTCCAACGCGCCGCGTTCGGGTCCCTCGCCAATGATCCGCAATTCACGCTGCAGCGCGCGGCACGCCGCAATCGCCAAATCAAAGCGTTTGTATTTTACCAAACGCCCGACCGCCACATAATAATTTTCGCGCGGCGCGCGCAGCGGCGTAAAAGTCCGAGTGTCCACCGGCGGCGGAATGACCGTCGCCGCGCGGCGGTACAGCTGCTGCAAACGGCGCGCGACAAAATTGGAATTGGCGATAAATTGGTCCACGCGCTGCGCCGCCGTCACGTCCCACTGCCGCAATTGGTGCATGTACGCTCGCGCGAAAATTCGCAGCGGGCGCGGCAGCGCGAGAACATACTCCGATTCCAAATCCCACGCGACGCGCTGCCGCGTATGCGTGTACGAAAAATGTTTCGCCTGCGGCGGCGGGATGATGCCTTTGGCGATGAAACTCGACGACGAGAGGATGACGTCGTACGCCGAAAAATCAAATTGCTCTATCGCATAAGGCATCAACGGCAAAAAAATTTGATGCGTGCGCCCCGCCAACGGCAAGCGCTGCAAAAAGGACGTTCGCAAAGTCATGCCGCGCAGCCATTCATGCGTACGATTGCGGTCGTACACCTGAAGCGTGTACACGGGCGCGTCGGGAAACGTTTCGTGCAGGACGCGCGCCACCGTATCCGCGCCGCCGAGATTACAAAAGTATTCGTGAACGATTGCGAGACGCATAAATTGGAACGGAACGTTCAGCTGGACGCTTGGCGTTTGGCGATAATTTCTTGGATTTCGGCGAACCGTTTCGCCCACGTGTTGGCGCGCGCCCGCGCGCGACGCGCTTGGATTTTCGCGGCGTCGTCTTTTTCGGCGAGCGCGACATGCGCCAAGCGTTCGTATTCGTCCGCCGTTTGCGCCACGTACAACACATCGCGCGCCTCGTCAAACGCGGGCAGCGCGGTGGCAATCGTCGGCTTGCCGACGGCGAGACATTCGTACAGTTTCACCGGATTCATATAATGCGAAAACGGAATGTACGCATAAGGCAGCAAAAACGCGTCGGCATGATGCAAATACGCGGGCAGCGCGTCGTGCGGCTGCGGCGGCAACAGATGGACGTTGGGAAACTTTTGCAGCGCGGCAAGGTCGGTGCGGACGACGCCCATCAAAAGAATTTGCCACGCGGGCTGCCGCGCGGCGAGACGCGCCAACAATTTCAAATCGAGGCGTTCGTCAATGCCGCCAAAAAACAACAAACGCGGCGCGGGGATCTCTGTCCACGCGCGCGGAAGGGGCGGCGGCGGACCCGCGAATTTTTCGTACAGAACGCCATGCGGCACATAATACGTGTACGGATTCAGCGCGCGCTGGCGTTCGTACAACGCGTGCGAGGTGACAAACACAATGTCCGCCTCGCGCGACAAATTTTGTTCCGCCGCGGCGTACGAAGCAAAGACGCCCTTGGGATTTTCCGTCAGCGCGTCCACGCAATCATAAATCAACATGCGGCGCGGGAGGTTGGCGATGGTCGCGCGCGCCAACGGCGTGGGAATGTACGTCCACACCAACGGAACGCCGCCGTCCAAGACCGCGAGCGCGTTTTGCACTTGGGCGGTCAACGCGCGCACATTGCGCCGATGTACGAAACCGATTTCTTGAAAGGGGTTGACGAACGGGTCCAGCGCCCAAACGTTGGGCGCCACTTGGCGCACGCCGCGAGGTCCCGCGCGGCGGCGATTGCGAATGCGCGCGAAAATGCGCCGACGGTCTTGCCAACCGGGCATTCGCAATCCAATCGGCTCAATGAACAAGACGCGCTGTCCCGCGCGCGCGAATTGAGTCATCAATTCCTGATGGCGCAGCCACATAAAATCCCAACTCAGGTTGGCAAAGCAAACAATCAATTCATTATTACGCATAACGGCGGCGCGTGACCAACGCAATCAAACGCGCGCTCAACGGCAGCGCGCACGCCGCGCCGATGAACGCGGGCAAAATAAAGACGACAAGATGCAAAAGAATGGCGTACGCCAGCGCGGCGCTTTCGGGAACGCCGTACGCGCCGAGCGCGAGAATGACGAGAAAATGAAATACGCCCAAATTCGCGGGCAGCGCCGGGACGCGCGTGCCGATTTGCAAAACGACCAACAAAAACACCGCCGCGCTCCACGTCAAGGCGAGGTTCAGCGCGAGAAACAAAACATAATTGACCGCGATGCCGAGCGTCCACATTACGGCGGTCCACAGCAGAACCGCAAACGCTTCGCGGCGTCCGCGTAAATTCGCCAAACTTTCCAACACGCCGCGCGCCAAGTCGGCGAGACGCTGCGCGGACGCGCCAAATAATTTTGTCTCGAACCGCGCCAACGCGTTCAGCAGCGGCGCGCGCAAACGTTCGACGCTTGCCAACAAAACGGCGCCCAGCAAGACGAGCAGCGCGCTCGCGCCCAATGAATCGCGCGCCCATTCCGGCAGCGGCGCGAACGGCGCGAGGACGAGAAACAAAACCAGCATCACCAACGTATCCAAAACTTTTTCGATTGCCACCGAACCCAACACAAAACCGGCGTTCAGTTTTTCTTGCTCCGCCGCCAACACGACGCGCGCCGCCGTGCCGAGTTTCGCGGGCAGCAGCGTGTTTAGCAAATGCGCCACAAAGACAAGCTGCGTCAAGCCCCAAAAGCGCGTCGGGTACGGCTGCAATAAAATTTGCCAACGGCGCACCGACGAAAGGGTCGCGCCGTTTTGCAAAACGAACGCGAGCAAGACCAACCACAATTGACTCGCCGTCAACGCGGCGCGCGTCGCCTCTGGATTTACGCTGCGCGCAATCGCCCAAAACGCGACGGCGCTCAACAGCGCGCCGACGCCCAGCGAAAGCCACGCGCCGCGCCCGGACGCGGCATGGCGACGCTCATTCATGGCGCGCGACGCACGGCGCGCTGCGATACAACGCCGTCAACAAGGCAAGCGTCATCCATATCACCACGCTCACTTTGGCGCTGACGAACACGGCATCGAGCAGACCATGTACGAGATAAACCGCGTAACCGGCAAATAACCCCAACGCGAGCGCCCCATTGGGGGTTCCGCGCCAGCCGCGCAGCGCCGTCCAACCGGTCAGCAATGCCGTCGTCGTCAAACCGACGAACGCGACCAAACCGCCGATGCCATAATCAACGCCCATTTGCAAATACATGTTGTGCGCGTGCGGCAGCGGCGCGGCAAGGTCGTTGATAAATAACGGGTACATGACCGGCACGACCTGCTGAAAAGTTCCCAAACCGATGCCGGTAAAGGGAAAATCTTGGAAAATATACACCGCCCGCTGCCACAATTCCAATCTGCCCGCGGCGCTCCCCGTCGAATCGCTCAAGACCATAAAATCTACGACGCGCGTGGGTCCCACCGCCAGAACGACGCCGCCAAGCAAAACGACGACCAACGGTAGCAGCCAGACCGCGCGCGGGAAACGCCAGAGCGCGAGCATCCCGAACGCGACGCCGAGACCGAGCGCGGCGCCGCGCGATTGCGTCAGCGCCACCGTCGCGAGCAAAAAAATTGCGAGCGCCAACGCGCCCACGCGCCGCCAACCCGTTTTCGTGAACGCGAACGCGATAGCGACTGGCACAATCGGCGCAACGGCGCCCGCGACGATATTGGGCGTAAAACCGCGCGGATTGAAAATCGTCCAATCTATTTTCGGCATTACGTTTTGCAGCCACAGCGCCAAGCCAAATTTGTCCGAATAGCGCAAACCGGACCAGCCCAGCGCGCCCATGCCCAAGCCCAAGAGCATGAGAAGAACGATGCCCGGCGCAATGTGCCGCGGCGTCGCGCCATTGACGATGCCGTAATATAACGCCATTCCGCCGAGCAGTTCGACATACAAGCCGAGACTGGCGACGGGAGTTATCGAAACGGCTACCGCGACAATGCCCAGCGCGCCCCACAGCGCGAGCGGCAAATCTAACGGCGTGGCAACCGTCCAAGCTCCGCGCGCGCCGCGCCGCGCCAACCAGAAAAGCGGCACGCTGCATAACGCGCCGAGCAACAGCCACAACGGGATGCTGCTTGAAATCAAAAGCGGCGCGCCATAGACCCACAACAGCCAAAATTCACTATCGGCAATCAGGGTTGCGACGCGCCGCAATGTGTGCATGTCAAAATTCCGCGCGATAGCGCAAACCATTATCGCGCACAGGGTAACGCCCTAACTCGGAAAAGGGCCCAACAGTTGTAACACGCGGCTGCGCATTCCGAGCCAAAAACGTCGGGAGGGCGCGACGTTTGCATCTTGGTCGGGATTCGCGCTGGTGTGACTCAAAACCACGCCAAGCGTTTGAACTTGGGCGTCGTCGAGACGCTGTTTGGCTTGGCTCGCAACCTTTGGCAAAGTGTCAACGCGGTCCAAAACCAAAACGATGCCGTGCGTCGCTTGCGCGACAATGATTGGATCAACCCGTTCCAAAATCGGCGGCGCGTTCAAAATCACATGGTCAAAATTTGCTTGCGCTTTAGCCACCAACGCGCGAAAGGCGGGCGTGTCCAACATGCCCGCCGAATCTTGGACCGGCGCGCCTGCCGTGACTACCGACAATCCATCTATCTGCGACGCTTTGGCGAACTGCAATAGATTGCCGTTTGCCTGCGGCGCGCGCAATGCCTCTGTCAAACCCGGCGCGCCCTCCAACCGAAAGGCGGTCTGCACTAACGTTTGGTTCAGGTTCGCGTCAATCAATAAAACTTTTTTGCCCGCTTGGGCGACGACGATGGCGAGATTCACCGCCACCGCGCTCGCGTCCGCGGCGGAATCCGCGCTCGCAATCGTCACGCTGGGACGCGTCGCGTGCGAAAACAAGGCATAACGCAAACGGCGCAGTTCCTGAAATGAAATCGCGCTTTGCCGCTGCGGATCGGTTGAACAAGCCAGCTCGGGCAAAACTGCCAGCGTAGGCAAATGCAGCGTCTCTTGGACGCGCGTCGGGTTGTTCAATCCGCTCGCAAAAAATTCGAGCGCGAACGCCAGCGCGACGCCCGTCAACAAGCCCACCACGCCGCCGAGCAAAACGATGAGGAAACGTCGCGTGCCGGACGGTTCGGTCGGCGCGATTGCCGGAGCCGCCAGACGTACGATTTGATTTTTGGCTTCGGCGGTAATGTCCGTCGCTTTCAGCTGCGTAGCCAACGATTGATAGGTATTCCACGCCAAATCGCGCGCCGCTTCCAGCTCTTTTTGTTTTGCCTGCGCCGCTTCGATTTGCGCTTTGACCGCGTTAAGCTGTTGGACGAGCGGCTGCGGCTGGTCGCGTTCCAGCTCTTGGGCGCGCGCGTCCACCGCCGCAATCAAAGAATCCAAGCGCGCCAATTGCTCGGCGACGCTCACGTTTGAATTCGTTGGGTCGAGCGCAATTTGCAAATCCACCGGCAGCCCGGCGCCCGTACTAAACGCGCTCGCTTCCAAAAGCAAGCTTGCCAATTCAGCGCCTTGCGAAACGTTCGCCGCGTCGGAAGCGAGCCGTTGGCGCAGCGCTTGCGCTTCCGCTCGCAAGCGAATCAGTTTGGTTTGCACGGCGACTTGATTGTCCAATTGGGTTGCCAGCAAATTTTGCTCGCGCGTCAGGCGTTCCAGCGGGCTCGCGTTCAAAAAATCAATGAGCGCCGCCTGCGCCGTCTCATAATTTTGCTTGGCTTGTTCAGCTTGCGTACCTACCGTGTCCGAAGCGAGCGGACTCTCGCCATAGATGGTATTGATGCGCGCTTGATACAACTGCGCCCACGTGTTGGCAATTAGCGCCGCGAGCGCGGGATCGCGCATCGTGACCTGCACGAGAATCAGGTCGCCGTCATTACTGATCTTGACGTTTTGCGCCAACGTCGTTGGGTCTCGCAAGGATTCGGGCAATTGGGCGCCGATTTGATTGACGACCGCTTGCGCGATAAAAGCGCTTTGCGCCAGCGTAACCAATGACTTGCGCCGCGAAGCTTGGTCCGGATTAATTGTGGTCGGGTCCGCGTCCGAGACGGTGCGAATCTTGGAGTCGAAATTGACTATCGCGCTTGAACGAACCAGCGCCAAGCTCGCTTCCGCCGTGTACGTTCTGGACATCATTGCGCTTGCGACAAAGGCGGCGAACGCGCCCAAAATCGCGCATACAAGAATCGCCCGCCGCCAGCGCGTGAGCACGTTCAGGTAGCGCGCGAGATTGATTTCGTCGTCCGGCGAATCGCCGCGTTCGTATGGCATTTCAGTTTCGTTCATTTCAAATGCTCACGTACAAGTGATGGAATTGGACCAGTTTCCCGTTTGGTTTAGGGCCAGACCTTTCGTGGTTTTGTACCCCAGCTAGCGCGGCAATGTAAAAATCGTGGGACGCCTTGCCGCGTCCGTTTGCGTTTGCGCTTCCGGTTCCGGTTCGTCCTTGCGCAAGACGCGTTCGCGTCGGAACGCCCGCAGCAAGGATTGAAACAAAATTTGCAGGTCGAGCCAAATGGAATAATTGCGCGCGTAATACAATTCAAGACGCATCTCTTGAGCGAGCGCAATCGGATTCTCGGCGCTGGACGCGCGCGCGCCGGTCAGCCCCGGTTTCAACGAAAGCAAATTGGGCAGCCATTCTTGATAAAGGGCAATGTGTGTGGACGGCACCGGGCGCGGCCCCACCAGACTCATGTGTCCGCTCAATACATTTATCAATTGCGGCAATTTATCCAAACCGGTGGCAAACAAAAATTCGCCCAAGCGATTCCCGCGCTCCCATTTCGGACCTTCCGGTCTCACCGCTTGCAAGCGGCGCGTGGTAAAAATCCGATTGTTTCTGCCCAGCACGCTAACGGAATCAAAAATCGGGCGTCGTCCCAAAAGCCACAAAGCCGCCCCAAACCCAATGAGCAGCGGCGCGGTCGCGATCAAGAGAATCGAACCGCCAACCCAATCCAGCAGTCCTTTCAAGAGCGCGTCTATGCCCGTAATCGGGGCGCGCTCAATTTCAAGCAATGGCACGCGGTTCTTGTAACTGACGCGGACTCCGGTGGTCAAGGTTTCATACAAGCCCGGCGACAATTTGATAGCATAGCGGTCTTGCAAAGTGGTGATGCCGCGCAATAATTGGTCAAAACTTTCCCAAGCGATGGCGCCGGAAACCAGAATCACTTGGTCAATCTGATGCGCGCTCGTGACGGCGTGCAAATTGGACGTCGCCCCCAAAACGCGCAAACCGTCCTCGACCCGCGTCCCGACCGCCAAATAATCGTCCACAAAGCCAATAACGTCAACGCCGCTGCGCTTGGCTGGCGTAAATTGCCGCGCGATGGCGCGCGCGTCGTCGTTCGTGCCGACAATGAGCGCGCGCTGAACAAACCAGCCGTACCGCCGCAGCCAATAAAAAAAGCGCCGCAGGACAAAACGCGCCGCGCCAACAAAAATGATGGCGAGAACCAAACCAACCAGCAGCCAGCCGCGCGCAAGGTCAGGCGTCCGGAGACAGAAAGAGACCGCAATCAACGCCGCCAAGCCAAACAAGCATCCTTTGACAACGTTACCGTATTCCTGCGGGCCGCCGAGCAGCGTCTCACGCGCATAGAGACGCGAGAGCGCGAATATGCCGAGCCACAACGGCAGGGCAAGCAGGACCACATTACGATACTGTTCGTAATTGGCGTGATACGCAAAGGGCAAAAAACTGCCGCTAAGGCGAACTGTATAAGCCAGATCCCAGGCAGCCCAGAGCGCAGCGGAATCTACAAGCAGCAGCGTTGAAATCAGGAAAAAATTTTGAATGCGTGTTTGCACAATAACCTTCTCATTCGATTCGTCCCCCCGCGGACGGCGCAGCGCGCCAACCTAGCGCTCGCCCAATGTGAGATTGCCGAGTCGGCGGCGTCAAACTCTGAAATTTTACAGATTTCAAAAGTTTGAAACAGTGCGCGCGCCGCTTTAATCCGACGCGCGCGACGAACTGTCATTCAAACGCAGTCCGGCATTTATCAGAATGCGCGCGCCGCTTGAATCAAAATGAAAATCCATCCGTTTGAGTCCTTCTTTTTCCAGCGCGCGCGTCACCGCCGCTTGCGCGTCCGGCGCACAGTATAACATCAAAAACCCGCCGCCGCCCGCGCCCGCGATTTTACCGCCGCGCGCCCCGTTCGCCCGCGCGAGCGCATAGAGCGCGTCAAGCCGCGCGTTGGACACATTCACTGCAAACTGCTTTTTGCGTTCCCACGATTCGTGCAAAATATCGCCCACCGCATCCAACTCGCCTTTAAGGAGGGCGGCATGAACCGCGAACGCCATTTCTTTTACCGCATGTAACGCGTCCAATACTTTGGCGTCTTGGTTTTCGCTCGCGTGTTTCTGCTGCGCCAAGATATTGGACGCGGCGCGCGTGCTGCCGGTGTAAAAGAGCATGAGACGCGCTTCCAGACGCGCGCGCGTCGCTTCCGAAAGCGGCAGCGGCGCAACCGTCGTACGGTCGTACATGAAATCAATTCGATTCAGCCCGCCGAACGCGGCAGCGTATTGATCCTGTTTGCCAATCGGCTCGCCCATCTTGTCAATTTCAATATACGACGCGAGCTCTGCGATGCCTTGCGCCGTCAGTTTGAGTCCTTTGGCAGCGGTGATGGCTTTGATGAGCGCGACGGCGACAGTCGAAGACGAGCCCAAGCCGGTGCCGGGAGGAATTTCGGACGCGAGAAACATCGAAACTCCGCGCGTGATGCCGAAATGATGGAGGATGGCGCGCGGCAGACTCAGGTCGCCCTCCCAGAAAAAATCGCGGTCGGGCGCGGATTCGTGGCGATAAAACGTTTGATAGTCCGAAGAAGTGATCTGGACGGTCGGGTCCGGGCTGGGCTGCAAAAAAACGTAAAAGTATTTGTCAATTGACGCGCTGACAACGCAGCCGCCAAAGCGCTCATAGTACGCCGGCAGGTCCGTGCCGCCTCCAGCCAAAGAGATGCGCACCGGCGCTCTTGCAATCAACATTTCAATTCTTGCCCCAAAGCGCGAACAGAGCAGCCGAATCATCATGGCATGCGCTTGTGCGTTCGCACATTAACTTGGCTCAAGGCGGCGCATCGGGCTATCTCGCCTACGTCGCCTTGAGGTTTGCCGCGTTCGCCAAGCGTTACAGATTGGTTTTACGCAGCGTTCCCCGCGCCAACATGCCCGCTTCGGCTTCGGCATAATAATCGCGCAAGCCCGGCTGCGCCCCCGCCCACGCGATATATTCGTCCGCGATTTCAGCCACCCGTTTTGTCGGCGCCCATCCCAACGCTTTTAATTTGGAAACGTCCGAGACAACATGCCGCGTATCGCCAAAACGGTACAACCCCGGCACATGCGGTTCGATGGCAGGATTGATTTTGCGCGCCAGCAATTGCGCGTATTCCAACACTGTAACCGGAATCTCGCCGCCGACGTTATAGACCTGATAATCGGCGCGGCGGTCTTGGAGCGCGAGCAAGTTCGCGCGCGCCACATCGCCGACGTACACATAATCGCGCACTTGCAAACCATCCTCATAACACGTCGGCGGCTTGCCCGCGAGCAGGCGCTGGGTGAAATTCCGCAAGATGCCCGAATAGGCGTTGCGAAACGATTGGCGTTTGCCCTGCACGATGGAATAGCGCAGGCAGGTCGTCGGAATCCCGTAGCGTTGTCCGAGATTGAACGCCACCATTTCCTGCGTGTATTTGGACATGGCGTATTGATTGTGCGGATTCACTTGCGCTTCGTCGGCGGCGACCCAGCGCATCGCCGCGCCGCATTGCGGACAATGAACCTCCCAATCGCGCCGCCGCAGCTGCGCTTCGGGACGGAGGGGCGGATAAAAAATTTTGCCGCGCGCCTCGACGTGACCATTCTGCGAAGCGGGATGCGCGTCGCAGCGATATTTGCCTTCGCCGTACGCCGCCTGCGAACTCGCCACAACGATTTTCTGAATCGGCAACTTTTGTTCGACAATCGTTTCGTACAGCAGCGCCGTGCCAACGGTGTTGACGTGAAAAAATTTGGAAAAATCGGTGAGGTAATCTTGGTACGCGGCGAGATGAATCACCGCGTCCACATCTTGGAGCGCGCGTTTCCATGCCTCTGCATCGCGCACATCGCCGCGTTGAAATTCAACTTCGGGCGGCACATAATCGGGCAAAACGCCCTCTTCATGCACGGGCGCGGCGAGCGCATCCAACACGCGCACGTCATACCCTTGCGTCAAAAGCAAATCTACGGTATGCGAACCGATAAAACCGGCGCCGCCGGTGACGAGAACTCTCATGGCATCATCTCTCTGGATCTTGATTTACGTTAACGCAATCCGCGCGGAATCGTTTTCAATGGACGCGCACGCGGCTTCCAAAATTTGGACGACGGCAACGCCTTCCGCCGCGCCCGCGCGCGGCGGCGTTCCGGCGCGAATACATTCCAAAAAGTGCGCGCACTCGGCGCGCAAAGGTTCCGCCGCAGGCAATTCCACGTTTCTGATTTCGCCCGGCTTGTAATAAAGCTCCTTGCTCTCGTTATCGCCCAAACCGACGCGGCTGTCCTCGCCCTGGTCAATATAGCGCAGTTTCTCTTGGGCGCGCGCATCGTCAAAGTGCAGCGAACCCTGACTGCCCGCCGCCATAAAGCGGCGCACTTTTTCGGGCGAGAGCCAGCTCACGTGATGCTGCGCCATGCTGCCGTCGGCAAAATGAATATGCAAAAACGCCGCGTCAATCAAATGCGGATGCAAATAGCGCTTGCCGAACGCGGTGACGGCAGCGGGTTTTTGTTTCCACACCTCGAGCAAAATCGCAACGTCGTGTACCGCCAAATCCCAAATCACATTCACTTCCGACGCAGGCGGGCCCAAATTGACGCGCGCCGATTCGGCATAACACAATTTTCCAAGCGCGCCGTCATGTACGAGTTCCGCCATTCGCACAATCGCGGGATTGTACACAAAAATATGTCCGACGGCGACCACGCGCTGCGCGGCGCGCCCCGCGTCCGCAATCTCTTGGGCGCGCGCCGTCGTGTCCGCCAAGGGTTTTTCGACCAAGATATGCTTGCCCGCATCCAACGCGCGCAAGGCGAGGTCGCGATGCGTCGAAACGGGCGTCGCGAGAACGACCGCGTCCACACGCGGGTCGGACAGCGCCGCGTCAAAATCATCGGTCAAGGGAATTTCGGGAAAGCGTTCGCGGATGAATTGCAGCCGCCCGGGTTTTTTGTCGCAGACCCAACGCACGATGCAATCGTCGAGCGAATTGAAATTGCGAATGAGGTTTGGACCCCAATATCCCGCGCCGACAAGCGCAATGCCCAACGGTTCCTTTTGCGTCATGATTATTTATTTGCCGCCCTCGCCGCGCAGCGCCGCACGCGCCGTTTGCCACATCCATTTGAAATCGCCGCCGAAATCGCGCGCGTAACTGTAATATACATCCATCGCCAAACCTTCGGACATGGACGCGCGTCCGCGGCCCGCGACTTGCCACACGCCCGTCAAGCCCGGACGCACCTCAAAACGCCGCGCCGCCCACGCGGGAAACGTTTCCGCTTCGTACGGCAAACACGGGCGCGGACCGACCAGCGCCATGTCGCCTTTGAAAACGTTCCACAACTGCGGCAGTTCGTCGAGCGAATACTTGCGGAGGAACGCGCCGACGCGCGTCACGCGCGACGCGTCAATCACTTTGCCTTGACGTTCGCCCTGCGCGAACGCGCGAAATTGTTCGCGGCGCGCGGTTTCGTCTTGGGTTGGCGCCAGCGTGCGCATTGAGCGAAACTTGCGCCACACAAATTTTCGCCGTCCCGCGCCGACGACCGTCGTCGCGTAAAAAACGGGTCCGGGCGACGAACGTTTCACCAAAAGCGCGAGCAGCGCGAACAGCGGCGCCAGCGCGATTAGCGCCGCGCCGGACAAAAGCACATCGCGCGCGCGATAAAGCCATTCCGGGCGCTGAGCGCGCGGCGCGAGCGCAATCCATTTCTGCCCGCCGCGTTCCACGCCAAACCGCCGCGTTAAACGCTCCAAAAGCGCGCCGGTCAACCAAACGCGGCGCCCCGCCCCGAGCTCGCTTTCGACGCGCGCCCACAACGCTTCGGGGGCGCTTTCGTTCGCGTCGAGAAAAATTTCCGTCGCGGCGCCGCGCGCGGCAGAGTCCAACATAATTTAACCGAGTTCCAAACGCGCGTCCGTTAATTTGTACGCGCGTTGACAATGCGTACACGTGACGCCGTTGTTTTGCAAGGGCGGCAGTGGATTTCCGCACATACATACCCAACCGCGCTGCCGCGCGGGATTCCCGTACACGAGCGCGAAATCCGGCACATTGCGCGTGACCACCGCGCCCGCGCCAATCAGCGCATATTCTCCAATCGTGATGCCGCACAAGAGCGTGGCGTTCGCGCCGACGCTGGCGCCTTTGCCAATCAAAGTGCGCGCGTATTCGTCGTGATATATTTTCGCGCGCGGAAACAGATCGTTCGTGAACGCGACGTTGGGCCCGATAAAAACGCGGTCTTGGAGCGTAATGCCTTGCCACAGCGCGACGCCATTTTTCACCACAACGTCATCGCCAATGACGACGCCATCTTCGACGAAACAATGGTCGCCGATATTACAATCCGCGCCAATCACCGCGCCCTTTAAAACGTGCGCGAATGCCCAGATGCGCGTGCCGTCGCCGATGCGTTCGGATTCGACGAGCGCGGTGGGATGGTCAAAGCGATTCACCGAGCTGCACCTGTTTCTGCGGCGCAATCAATTTTGCCGAGAGCGCTTCATAGGCGTCCGTCACTTGGTCCCACGAGAAACGTTCGATGATGCGCTGTCGGGCTTTTTGTTTGTACCGCTGTACTAGTTCGGGCTGGGCGAGCATGCGCGCCATCTCGGCGCGCAGCGCGTCCGCGTCGCCTTTGGCAAAACGCGGGCCCGCATCGGCAAGCGTGCCGTCCACTTCCGGCAAATCGCTGCCAATGACGCAGCAGCCGTACGCCATCGCTTGCAAGAGCGCGGGCGAAGTGCCATCCACCAACAACGGATGAATGTACAGATAACAATTTGCCAGCAATTCGCGGTACGCGGCGCCGTACACATAACCGAGAAAATGAATGCGCGGATCCCGCGTGCTTTGGACGCGCGCTTTGTATTCCGACATGTACGGCGTATCGCCCACAATCACGAGCGGCAGGTCGGTCTCTAATTTTTCGTACGCTTTAACGAGCGTATGCACGCCTTTGTCCGGCACCAGCGCCGCGACTTGCAAAATGTATTTATTGGGTTCCAAGCCATATTGCGCCAAGCTCGCGCGCGACGTCGGCAAGGCGAGGTCCGCGCCATAGCCCACCAACGCGGTTTCGCGATGATACGCGGCGCGGAATAATTCCAAAACCTGCACGTTATCGGAAATGATTTCATCCGCCCAGCGCACGGCGGCGGGAAACGAGGCGCGAAAGGCGAGCCGCGCGGCTCTGCCCCATTTGGGACGCTGCCAATCGGGTCCATCCACAATCAATAATGATTTTGCGCCGCGCCCGGTCAGTTTGAACATGGGAAACAAGAGCGCATTGCCGACGCCGTGAAAATGTACAACGTCGAATTGGCGGCGCGGCATGTCCCACAACGCCAAAAAAGTGTGGCTCAGCAAATCCAAATTTAGCGTGTTTAACGAAGGGAGAACAATCCGCTCCATTCCTTTATAAAAGGTTTGACCGCGCAAGGGATCGCGATGTTTGCGACAATATACGGTCACTTGATGCCCGCGTTCCACCAACCGCGCGCCAATTTCTTGGACTGCCGTTTCCGAGCCGCCAAAGTTCGCGGGAATCCCGCGAATGCCCAACATGCCTATCCGCATCGTTCTGCTCCATATCAAAAAATATACTGTCTATGCTTGAATCTCGCTAGCAAGTCTTTCGGGTTTCGCGCGAACAGCATTCGCACAAAACCACGAAAGGTCTTGGCACAGACCAAATAGAAATCTGCCCTACCGTTTTGAAAGGTGTCCGGCGGCAATGGTCTCATAGACCGCGAGAACTTGGCGCGCCGAACGCGTCCACGAAAAAGTTTGCGCGCGCGCGCGGCCCTTGACTATAGCGTCACGCCGCGCGGTTTCCGATTCAAGCAAGCGCCGGATTGCGGCGCTTAGCGCGCCAACGTTCCCCGCTTCAAACATCAGACCGGCGTCGCCCATGACTTCGGGGAGCGCGCTCGCGTTGGTCGTAATAACGGGCGTATCGCACGCCATCGCTTCGAGCGCAGGCAAGCCGAATCCTTCAAAGATGGACGGATAGACGACCAGCTCGGCGGCAGAAATGACGCCGGGTAAATCTTGGTCGGGAACGACGCCGATGAAACGGACGCGCGCTTCCAAGCCGCCCGCGCGCACGATGGCGCGCAGTTCCTCGTCGGCGCTGCCGGCGCGCCCGGCAATAATCAACTGCGGCATGACGTCGTTTTGCGCCAATACATTTTGATACGCCTTGATCAAGACGTCAACGCCTTTGCGCGGGTCGGTGCGCCCAAAAAACAAAATGAAGGATTGCGGCAGCGCGTACCGCGCGCGCAACGCTTCAAGAATCGCCGGATCGCGCACCGGCGCAAAACGCGATTCAACGCCCGGCGGAACGACGTGAATTTTGGCTGCGTCCACCTGATACCGCCGCGCAATATCTTGACGCGAAAATTCAGACAGCGTCAAAATCCGGTTCGCCCGCCGCGCCGCCGCGCGGACGAGCCGCGGCAAGAGCGCTCTTTCGGAGGGACGAAAAAATTTTGGATAATGCTCATAGCACAGATCGTGAATCGAAACGACGGTCTTGCAATTCAATCCGAGCGGCAAGAAAAATTGTCCGTGAAAAATATCCAGACGGTCCAGACGTTGGGCGAGCGGCGCGCCGATGAAATTCCGCGCCAACGCCGAGTGTAAATACAAATTGCGCGTCCGAAAATTTTTTACCGCGCCCCCGGCGGCGCCGTCAGGCACGTCTTGAGCATCGTAAAGGCGATAATCATTTTTCCGGTCAACCTGTCCCAAACCCTCGATCAAGCCGCGCAGATACGCATAATTCCCGGTGCCGACTGCCGTCAACGCATGCGCGTCAAGACCGATAGTTAAAATACGACTGGACAAAAATATACTCCGCCTACATTTCGTCTTGGACCAGCATAAAAGCGAGCGAACTGCCGGGCACGCAATAGATTTGGCGCGTTTGAGCAAACTCAAGAATCCATTTCGAGACGCCATTGACGCCGACCCTGCCAAAATCATGCCATACGATTACGCTGCCCGGATGACAGCAGCGCAGCGCATTCAGCGTGTCGGAACGCACGTACTCGTACGAGTGCGCGCCGTCAATAAAAAAAAGGTCCACCCGCTTGTGATACAGAGAAAAATCAAAGCTGGCGCTGTCCCCAAACAAGCACGTGACTTTATCGGCGGCTGCCGCGCCCTCGAACGCATAGCGTTTGCGCGCCAAATGAGATTCGATATGCGCTCCATCCACTGCGGTAGTTTTCAATTGCGGCGTAACGCTTGCGTCCATTGGCAGGTCCAGCGTATAAATCTTGGCGTCCGCCGGACTATTCAAGGCGAAATGAAACGCAGTATAGCCCGTCAACGTGCCAATCTCAAAAATAACGCGGGGCTTGATGAGACGGCACAAAAGACAAAGACTGACAATATCTTTGGTATAGGACGGAAATGCCCAAAACCACGTCTCGCCGGATTGCAAACTGCCGAGCTGAATCTCGGCGACGTTATCCGTCGGCAAAACGTCGAAAATATTTTTTTGCGGAATCCCGCGTTTGGCATTGAACGTTTTGTACAAGAACAACGCTTCCGAAATATATTGCAGCATCCGTTTGGGGTTTTTCGCCAAAGCTAACGAAATCAAATTGCCGCCCAGCGCCAAGTTTCTGGCAGCTACCCCGACAAGCTCTAGCGTCTGAGCATACTTCATTGCGAAATACTCTCCCGGCACAAAATCCACGTCTCATTGAGATAGCCCCACTGTTTGACGAGCATACAGCCATGAAAAAAACGCCGATCCAGTTTCCCAAACTCTAGAATCATTTTCAGCAGCGCCAGCGGCATCGCTCCGAAAACACGGGCGAACGAGCGCGCGATTACGGAACGCCCCCACGCCAAATCAATCCGCGCAATCGAGCGCCCATTCCAATACATCCTTTGGCGAATATATGTTTGGGTCAGACGCTCCTTGGGAACCCAATGCTTGATTTGCATTTTCGGATTATACACAATGGACTCGTTCTGTTTGTACAAACGGATGCAGAATTCCACCTCTTCTGCCGCCAGCAGCGACGCGCCGGTTCGTCCCAAATTAGCCAAGAATTCGCCATGCCGCTGGAACGCTTGCCGCCGAAACGCCATGTTGCAGCCGAGCGGAACCTCGCGCCCATTCATCAGACGCATTCGGTCGCCCATCTCGCCAACCGAAACCGCGAGCAAAAGATCTGCGCCCAGCCAAGCGGGCTTGGGAATTTCATAATCGCCTGTAACGGCGCCGCCCTGCGCGACCGCGTGCGGATACAGCGCGAAACCTTTTTCTATCTCTTGAATCCAATGCACGTCCGCCATCGCGTCATCGTCAATGAACGCGATGAGGTCGCCGCGCGCCGCGTCAATCCCGGCGTTGCGCGCGCGCGACAATCCAATCTCTTGGAGAAAAATATATTGAAAGGGAATGGACGTTTCGCGCCGCGTCGCCTCAACCGTCTGCGCCGTCCGGTCGGCGGAATTATTATCCACCACAATAACTTCGAACGGCGCATGATTTTCTTGGCGCAGCAAACTATCCAGACATTTTTGTAAAAAAGCGGCGCGGTTGTGTGTACAAACCACCACGCTAACGAGAACCGAATCGCTCATTTCAGCGCGTCTCGCGGACAGGTTCGGCAGAGCGCGCCGTATCCAATGCGGGCGCAAGCGCGCGCCGAACGTTCGGCGTCAACAACATCGCCGCCAGCGTCCAATAAAGATACGCCGTCGCTTCCGTTTCCCAAATCGGCAAGTAATAGACGCCCAGCGCAAATAAAACTGTGACGCCGCCAAAACTCCACGCGACGCCGCGCCAAAAACCCTGAAACGTCCCGCGCCGCAAATCGGAACGAATCCGCCAATAAACCGCCGCGATTGCGGCGAAATACGCCGCCAGTCCCGCCGCGCCCCATTCCAACAGCGTCCGACTCAGTTGATGAAAACCGAGAAAGATTCCCAAGTCATAAGTTTGGCGCAGTTGACCGGTGACGCCCAGAAAAGTCGTTTCGACCGATTGCGCGGGCCCAAAACCAAAAATCACATGGAACGGATTGGCTGCGACCAGCTGCCACGCGAATTGCAAATCGCCCAAGCGCGACGCGGGAATGCCATTCGTCATTTCCAGCGGACGGTCGTATTCGGCAAGGATGAGCCCTGGCGATTGTAAAAATTGAACCAGCTGCGAACGCGGATTGATTGTGGACATGAGTTGGACGCCCATGAAAAAAACTCCGACAAACAATACCACGACGAGCCAGGTCCGCGCCCGCGTCAGGTGGCGCGCGAATCTACCCGAGAAAAGAAAAAGGAGCGTCAACGGCGCCAAGAAAAAACCCGCTTTGGCTTCGCCCAAGATAATTGGAATGAATAAACAAGCGCCAAGCAATCCATACGCCACGGCAAGCCATTTGTTGCTTTGATGAATGGCTTGGCCGTACAAGAGCGCCATGACCATTAGCGCCACGATCGCGACGGCGCCGGTGGCGTAATAACCGAACGTGCCGGTGACCAAATCGCCGCCGCCGCCGTACAGCTGTACTTGGACAATCATCACCGGCAGCTGGAGCAATTCGAGCGCAATGATTAAATAGACCAAATGCCGCAGCGTCCGCTTGGATAAATTTAAATTGACCAAAATGTAAAAGAGGAGAATGGGTTTGAAAAGCGTGCGGAACCCAGCCAACGTCAACAAAAGAGGGTCGCCGTTGCCCAAAGCCGAGAGGACGCCGACGACAATCAACGCGAGAACCGTCAAGTCAATGGGCGTTCGCCGCAGCGCTTTTTTTTGTCCCGCCAATCTCACCACAACCGCTATAAGCAGCAATACCAGAATTGCGTCCGTCGCATAGCGGCTCGCGCCGGGAAGCGCTTGAAGAACGCGCGCCAACCAATCGAGCGAAAAGACGCCGATAAACAACGCGTACAAACCGATAGCGGGAAAGCGAACGATAGCGAACCCAATCAAAAGTCCCGTCGGCGCAAGCGCCAAGACCGGGTTGACCGCCATCAACGCGCCCAGCAGTACGGCGAGTCCAAGTCCGCCGAATAGAATTTGGCTTTCGTTAAAACGGACGCTAGCGATGGTCTTCATTGTGACTCTAATTGTTCGAGCGCTTGACGAATGACGGTCAAATTCGGATTGAGGGTCAAGGCTTTACGATAATTGGCGAGCGCTTGCGGAATTTGCCGATTGCGCTCTTGCAATTGGGCAAGAGCAAAATAAATCCACGGGTCGTTTGGATTCAGCGTGACAGCTTGCTCATACGCGTCCAGCGCTTGAACCATCGCGCCATTGTCGGCATACCATTTTGCCAATCTGGCATAAACGATGGCGCGCTGCGCTGGGGTCTCGGCAAAATCGAACGCGCGGGCATAGGATTGATACGCGGCTTGGTCGTCGCCTGTCGCGCGCGCGACATCGCCCATGCCCACGAACGTCGCATAGGTGGGCCAACCGGGCTTTAGAAACGCGTCGAGCGCGCGCCGATAATACGCCGCGCTGGACGCCCAATCCTGCCGCCCGCGATAAATTTCTCCCAGATAAAAATACAAAAGTTGTTTTTGCCAATTCGGCAAGATAGGCGCGGCGCGCTCGGCGCGCTCGCTTTGTTGAAACGCGTCCAGCGCCTGGTCCAGGCTCGACAATTGATAAAACATCGTTCCCAAGCGCAAGTATCCATCGGCAGCCGCTTCGGGCTGCGCGCGGATGCCGTTTTGAAAAGAATCCGCCGCCCGGTCCGGCATCTGATTTTGCGCGTAAAAATCTCCGCGCTGGTACCAGACCATCGCGTCCTCTGGCGCGATTTTTACGGCGAGGTCGTACGCCGTTTGCGCCGCCGCCAAAGGGGGTTTGCTCTGCGCGAACAAGACGAGACGCGCCGCCCAAAAACGCGCGCGCTCGTATTGCGCGTGCGCGGACAAAAAGTTTTCGACCTCGCCGTTTGCCTGTGTCAGCGCGCCGGCGGCGAGCTGTGCCAGCGCGCGCAGCTCGACCGCGCTGGGCGCCGCGCCGCACGCCCCATCCGCTTGGTCTGAAATCGAATTTGCGCCGTTGAACAAAAAGCGCAAGACCCGTTCCGCGCGCAGATTCTGACATGCCGCATTCGTCAGCGCGGGTCCCGCCAAGACGGCAAACCCGAACGCCAACACAATGACCCAAAGCCAAAAAGAATTTTTCACGGCAAATTCATTCAGTTTTACTTTTGCTTGGCGCAAACCATCAAAAATAACGCGCGGCTCTATGTTTGCCCGCCCAAGCGCGCTGCCGGTACGCATCCGCCAAAATAAGCGTCATATCCCGCAGGTTATAATCGCGCACAATTTTGGCGCGTGCGGCGCTGCCCATATTGCGCCGCAACGTTTCGTCGGCGAGCAGCAAACCTACGCGCTCGGCAATCGCGTCGCCGGTTTGCGGCACGCGAAAACCTGAAACGCCGTCGTCCACAATCCTTTCGCCGTCCTGCGCATCCGAAATAATCGGCGGTACTCCGCGCTCCATCGCTTCAAGCAAACTAAAATTACAAAAAACTAAATCGGCAGGAAACATAAAGACCCATGCCCGTTCATAATACTGCGTCGGCTCGTCGGTAAAATTAAAAATCTTTACTTGGGAACCAACGCCCAGTTCCGTCGCTTGCGCTTGTAACGCCGCGCCGTCGAAATGGTTCCAAACCGAATCCCGGTATTCTGCGCCGGCGAGAGCGCTGTTGGGAACGTCGCCCACCAACCAGAATTCGGCGTTCGGAAAACGTTGGCATACTAACGCCGCCGCTTGGACGCAGAGGTCAGGTCTCTTCCAACGCCTAAAGTTATTGAGATAAAGAACTACCGGATGCCCCGCGCGTGCCATCGCCGGCTCGGCGCCGACTTGGACGCGGTTATGCACCAATACAAGTTTATTCGGATCGGCAAGTTTATATTTTTCAATAAAAAGCGCCTTCATGTACAATTCTTTATAGATAATACAACTCGCGGCGTTATAAAGTTTGGACAGCCACGCTTTCTGTTCGGGTTTTAGCGCGTCATAACCGAACGCGCCGCCGCGATTGAGTATGACCAAATTTACCCGCAAAAGGCGCAAAAGTTCGATGCACGCCGTCCAAAAGCGTCCGGCAATCTCCGGGTCATAGACCTCGACATGGCGCGGTCTAAACCAGCACAATAGCAAAATTAAAAAGGGAATGCCGACGAGCCACCGCGAAGCGATTTTGAAAAATTCGGGCGTCAAGAATACGCGCACCCGGTATTTGTCACGCAGCTTGCGCGTTAGACCATACTGGTCCATGGAATAAATGATTGTATGGATATTTTGCTCTTCCAAAGCGGCATACCAATTCGCAACTTTGGGAAGCACATGCTCCAAGCCAATGACGAGTATATCAATCCGACGCGGCATCTACGAGTCCTCGATTTGGCTGAAAGAGCAAGCGGCGGAACGTTACCAGATAATATACCGCCGCCAAGCCCACGCTAAACAACAACACGGCAGCGGGATACGCGCCGCCCAGCGTTTTGAAAAGCAAAACGGCGCCCGCATACAAGAGCGCGAACCGTCCATGCCGGTACAACGCCGCCAAGAGCGCGCGGGATGGAACGCGCGCCAAGCGCATAATCCAAATTAACGTTCCGCCATACACGACTAGGCCCGAGACGGTAAAGAGCGCTAACGCCAAAATCACGTTCTGGTTCAAGCCGCCAATGACGAGCGCCGCCGTACGCGACCCAAATACCGAAACATGCGCAATCAGCGCGCGCCCCTGATATTCCAACGCCGAGAACAACGTCATGAGCGGAGACGCGATGAACCAAACCAAAGTCCACAAGCCGAGAATCTGCGCATAGAGTCCGGCTTCCGCCCACTGCGGTCCAAGCAGCGTCATAAATAGCTCGCGTCCGACCAGCGTCAGCAAAAGCGCCGGTATCAGCATGATAGTCACCAGCTTGTCAAACGTGGACAATACGACTTGGGCAAGCGCGGCGGAATCATTGCGCGCCGCCGAAGCGCGCTGATAAAAAACCTGCCCGATGGCAATGCCAATCAGCGCCATCGGCAACTGAATGGCTCGATTCGCCATCGCATAATAACCGACGACGCTCTGCGTAAAAAACACCGACAGCAGCAGCGCGGGCAATTGCCACGCCAAATTATTGATCAAGGCGCCCCAAGAATCCACCAACGGAAACTTGCGAAAGCGAATCAAATTTCGCCACATGCGGCGCGGACGAATGGCGCGCAACAAGAGTTGGCTTTGCGCGCGCCAGATTTCCAAGCCCAGCGCGCCGGTTGCCGCCGCCGTGCCAGCCGTCCCGCCCACAATCAGACCGCCCGCCGTCGCTTGCCCCGCAAGCCCCGCGCCCAATTGGATTGCCGTCGAAGTTGCGGACGCGCCGACCAACACGAACGACAAACGGCCAAAACGTTTACTCCGCGTATTCCAATAATTCAGCGCCTGATACATGCCGGCAAGCGTTATCGCAATCGGCAGCAGCCACAGATACGCGCGCAGCGCCGGAGCATTCAAGAACGCGACGATTTGGTCGCCGGCGACTGCCAAAACCATCGCGCTCAGCAAACCAAATGCCGGCGGCGTCAAAAAGGCGATACCGAAAACGTTCGCGGCTTGGTCGTCCCGCTGCGGCAGCATGATTGCAAATTCATAACGCAGACAGGCAATCACGGAAACGATGGCGACAAGCGAAGTAAAAAGTCCCGCCGTGCCAAAAGCATCCGGCGCAAAGAGCCGCGCGAGAATCGGCAAAGACAAGACCGTAATCGCTTGCGCGCCGGTCGCTCCGCCTGCCAACTTGAGAACGTCGAGCCCAAAACCGCCATGCCGCAAGCTGTTTAACCGATGGCGCGTCTGTCGCAAAAACATAAAAAATCTATACGCTTGAGAGCTGGGATTCCAAGAGCCGAACGCACCGCGCCGCCGCTTGGCCATCTCCAAACACGCGCGGCGGCTGCCCCGCCGGCGCAAAACGTTTGACCGCGCGTTGAATTTCGTCCGCGCGCGGCGATACGAGCATATTCCACCCCGCCTGAACGGTTTCCAACCATTCTGTTTCGGGGCGAACCGTCACGCACGGGACGGCAAAGAAAAACGCTTCCTTTTGAATTCCGCCCGAATCGGTCAAGATTAACCGCGCATGTTGTTCCAACATCAACATATCCAAATATCCCACCGGTTCGAGCAGGCGCGTCTGACCGCCCCAATCAAATCCTTTGCCCAATTCCTCAATCTTTTTGCGGGTGCGCGGATGAACGGGAAAAACAACGGGTTCATCCAACGCGCGCAAAGCGTCCAAGATATTTTCAAGATTGTGCGGCACATCCGTATTGTACGGACGGTGAATCGTCGCCAACACAAAATTTTTCGATTTCAACCCGAGGTCATCCAAAATCGTCGAACGCTGTCGCGCCAGCCCCGCAAATTGCTGAACGGCGTCGTACATCGTATCGCCAACCAGATGAACCCCTTGCGTGATGCCTTCGTTCGCCAAAAGATTCACCGCGTTTTGCGTGGGGCAAAATAACAAATCGGCGCAATGGTCGGTCAATACCCGGTTGCGTTCTTCCGGCATTTCCCGGTTGAACGAACGCAAGCCCGCTTCAACATGCGCCAACGGAAGCTGCGCCACGCGCGCCGCGAGCGCGCCCGCCAAAGTCGAATTGGTGTCCCCATAAACGAGAACCCAATCGGGTTTGACGCTTTGCAGCGCGCCTTCAAGCCGCGTCAACGTTTCTCCAATCTGCCACCCCGGCTGCCCCGAACCGACGCCGAGATTCAGGTCCGGTTCGGGAATGTCCATTTCGCTGAAAAAAATTTGCGACATTCGCGAATCGTAATGTTGACCGGTATGAATCAAGAACTCGGTATGATTTTTTCGCAGCGCCCAGCTCACGGGCGCCGCTTTGATAAATTGGGGACGCGCGCCGACAATCGAAACTACTTTCAAAGGAAACCCTCTCCTATCGCGCGCGATAAAAATCTCGGATATTCGCGGCGATTTCTTGCTGCTGCGACAAGGTGAGTTCGGGATACATGGGCAGCGAAAGCGCCTCGGCGCTCGCTTGTTCGCTCGCGGGAAAACTTCCCTTGCCAAGTCCCAGCCCAAGATACAATTCTTGGAGATGAATGGGCGTCGGATAATAAATCATTGAACCGATGCCGCGCTGTTTCAAATATGCGGCAAGCTCATCGCGCTGCGGCGCGCGAATGGTATATTGATGATACACATGCCAACGTTCCGGCGCTTCAAACGGCGTGACAACGGGCAAATCCTTTAACAGCGCGTTGTACTGCTGCGCCACTTGGCGCCGTTTTTCGTTCCAGCGTTCCAAATGCTCCAATTTCACATTCAAAATTGCGGCTTGGAGCGAATCGAGGCGGCTGTTGAATCCCAGCGTCTGGGCGTGATATTTTTGCTTGCCGCCCTGACGACGCAACACATCCACCTTTTCCGCCAAAGCCGCGTCGTTCGTAACCGCCATACCGCCGTCGCCATACGCGCCCAAATTTTTTGTCGGATAAAAACTCAGACAGCCGATATGACCAAAACTCCCCACGCGCTTGCCGCGATACCGCGCGCCAATCGCCTGCGCGCAATCCTCCACGACATAAAGCCCATGATCCGCCGCCAGCTGCATGATTGCGTCCAGCTCTGCCGGATGTCCGTACAAATGCACTGGCACAAGCGCCTTGGTGCGCGGCGTGATAGCCGCTTGGACCAGATTCGGATCCAGATTGAACGTTCGCGGGTCAATGTCCACAAAGACAGGCGTCGCGCCGCAGTGAGAAATTGTATTCGCCGTCGCGATAAACGTGAACGGCGTCGTGATGACCTCATCCCCAGGTCCCAACCCAAGCGCGGCAAATGCGAGGCGCAGCGCGTCCGTCCCCGATGCGACGCCCACGCCGAATTTACATTCGCAATACGCGGCGACCTTTTGCTCCAGCTGCCGCACCTCGGGACCCAGCACAAATTCTGTACTGACGAGAACGCGCTTGACCGCAGCGTCAATTTCCGCTTCCAACGTTTCGTACTGCGCTTTCAAATCCAAAACCGGTATCATGGGGTTTCGCCTTTCAAGGTTGGTAAAGCGTCCTCTTCGTTCCAATCCAAGCAGCGCAGAACGCCGTCCGCATTTTGTTGATAACGCCAACCGCTTTCCGGACAAAGCATTAGTCCCGCTTGATCCGGATTCGGCAGGCGATGCCCGTGTCGGCTCATCCAACCCACTTGGCGCGCGGGAACGCCCAACGCCAACGCGTAATCCGGGACATCTTGCGTGACGACCGCGCCCGCGCCGACAAAAGCATAGCGTCCGATGGTTACGCCGCAGACAATCGTCGCGTTGGCGCCAATCGTCGCGCCGCGCCGCACGCGCGTACGTTCATACAGCGCATGTCGCACAATTTGCGAACGCGGATTCGAAACGTTGGTAAAGACGCACGAGGGACCGCAAAACACATCGTCCTCCAATTCCACGCCGGCGTACACAGACACATTATTTTGAATTTTTACATTGTTCCCAATCCGCACATCATTGGCGACAAAAACGTTTTGGCCCAAGTTGCACCGCGCGCCAAGCTGCGCGCCGGACATCACATGACAAAAATGCCAAATCTTGGTCCCCTCGCCAATGATACAGGGCTCGTCAATAATGGCGGAAGGATGTACAAAATAATTCACGTCGTTCATTTACGCCTCTATCGGCAATTGTACGGGCATCCCGTTTGTAATCAGCGAACGCTGCGCCGCCTCCAGCGTCTTGAGTACGCGCAGCGCGCTCGCGCCATCCGTCAACGGCGCGCGGCGCGTGACAATCGCCGCGAGAAATGCCTCACATTCAAGACGCAAAGGTTCGTCGGCGTCAAACGCCACCAACTCTCCCTCGCCCTTGATCGGAATCGGCTGCCCCTGTTGAATTTCCACACGCTGGTCAAAGAGGACGAGCTGTTTTGCCACATCGTCGAAACTTGCCATTTTTTCGGAACCAATGACAACCAGACGCTGCTCTTTGAAAGGATGCAGCCACGAAACGTAGATATGCGCGCGGACTCCATTATCAAAAAGCAGGTTGGTCACGGTCACATCGGCAACGTTCGGTTGAACATAGCTTCCGCCGCTCGCGATGACTTGGAACGGCAGAGCGCCCACCAAGCGTAAAATCACCGCGATATCGTGCGGCGCAAAACTCCACAAGATATTTTCTTCGCGGCGAATTTTGCCGAGACTCAGACGATTGGAATACAGGTATTGCACCTTGCCCAGCTGCCCTTGTTCGATCATCTGGCGCAGTTTGACGACGGCGGGATGATATTCCAGCACATGCCCCACCAAGAGCATACGACCATTCGCATTCGCGCAATCAACCAGACGGCGCCCCTGCGCGTAGGTCAACGCCAGCGGCTTTTCAACCATAATGTCCTTGCCCGCCTCCAGCGCGCGACAAGCGACCTCATAGTGCGTTTCTGCCGGCGTCGCAATTACAACGCCCGCCACAGCGCTTTCGAGAACCTGCGCCAAGTCCGTAACAATTTGCGCTTGCGGCGCAAGCTCTTGGACGATTGCGCGAACGTTTGGCGCGGTATCGCAAACCAAACGCAGCGCCCCAAGCGCGTTAAAATTGCGAACCAGATTTTTGCCCCAATAACCGCAGCCAACGACCGCAATTGGAATGTCGCGGCGTTCTTTCATTCGATTCGATCCTTTCAACCCCGCCCGCGCAAATTTGCAACCCGCTCCGCCGACAGCGCTATACGTTCTCTTGACGCGCTGCGCGCGCGTCCAATTCCCTTACCTCTTGCAGCCACAGCGCCGCGCTCGCATCGCTCGGCATCCGCCAATCGCCGCGCGGCGAGAGCGCGACCGAGCCGACTTTGGGTCCATCCGGCATCGCCGAGCGTTTGAACTGCTGCGAGAAAAAGCGTTTATAAAAAACGCCGAGCCATTTCAAAATGGTCGGCGCGTCGTACGCGTCGCCGAACGCTTGCCGCGCGAGAAAAAAAATCTTGCGCGGCGCAAATTGATGCCGCGCCATATAATACAAAAAGAAATCGTGCAAGATGTAGGGTCCAAGCGCCGCCTCGGTCGCTTGCAGCTGACCGTTCTCGTCCAACGGTAAAAGTTCGGGCGAAATCGGCGTCGCCACAACATCGCGCAAAATCCGCGCCGTCTCGCCGCTGAATTCGCTGTCCGCCGCCCATTCCACCAGATACCGCACCAACGTTTTCGGCACGCCCGCGTTGACGTGATACATGGACATCTGATCGCCGTTGTACGTCGCCCAACCGAGCGCGAGTTCCGACAAATCGCCCGTGCCGACGACGATGCCATTCACCTGATTCGCCACGTCCATCAAAATCTGCGTGCGCTCGCGCGCCTGCGCGTTCTCGTACGTCACATCGTGAACGTTTTCGTCGTGACCAATGTCGCGGAAATGCTGCCGCACCGCGTCCGCAATCGGAATCGTACGAAAGGTAATGCCCAAATGCGCGGCGAGCTGTTCCGCATTCGATTGCGTGCGCGTCGTCGTGCCGAACCCCGGCATCGAAATTGACACAATGCCGCGCCGCGCCAAACCCAACGCGTCAAACGCTTTCAATGTCGCCAAGAGCGCGAGCGTAGAATCCAAACCGCCCGAAAGCCCAATGACCGCGTGCGCCGCGCCGATATGTTTCAAGCGTTTCGCCAAGCCGGTGGCTTGGAGCGCAAGAATTTCGCGGCAGTGCGCCGCGCGTTTTTCCGCGTCGCCCGGCACGAACGGCGTGCGCGACAAGGGACGCAGCAAAACATAGGGCGTCGGAACGCGCGGCTCTGTCAATTCAAACGCGACGCTGCGATATTTTTCGCGCGGCGCTTGCGTGGAAAAACTGGTATTTTTGGCGCGCTCGTTGACGAGCCGCTCGACGTCCAAATCCGCGAGCGCCATTTGCGTATCGAACCGAAAGCGTTCCGTCTGCGCCAACGTCGCGCCGTATTCGGCGATCAAACTGTGACCCCCAAACACCACATCGGTCGAAGATTCATTCGCGCCCGCGCCCGCGTACAGATACGCCGCCAAACAGCGCCCCGCTTGATGCGACGCCAACGCCGTGCGATAATCCCATTTGCCCAGCGTTTCATCGCTCGCCGACGGATTGAGCAGGATCGTCGCGCCCGCCAATGCCTTGTCGCTGCTCGGCGCGTTGAGCGCCCACAAGTCCTCGCAGATTTCAATGCCCAGCACGCAAGCGGGCAAATTCGTCGCGCGGAACAACAAATCCGCGCCGAACGGCACGCGCGCGCCGTTGATTTCCACCGCGTCAAATTGCGCGTACCGCGACGACGCGAACCAGCGCGCTTCGTAATACTCTTGCGTATTGGGCAGGTACGTTTTCGGCACAATGCCGACGACCGCGCCCTGATTCAAAAACGCCGCGCAGTTGTAAATTCTGCCGTCTTGCAGCAGCGGCAAACCGACCACGCACGCCGCGCCCGTCTCTGCCGTCGCGCGCGCCAACGGCTCTAACGCCGCGCGCGCGCGTTCCAACAGCAGCGTCTGATAAAACAAATCGCCGCACGAATAACCGGTCACGCTCAGTTCGGGCAAGAGCGCGAGCGACGCGCCCGCGTCCGCCGCACGCCGCAAAGCCGCGATGATTTCGCCGACGTTAAAGGTCACGTCCGCGACGCGCAAATTCGGACTCACCGCCGCCGCGCGCACAAACCCAAATTCAAACGGCTGAATCACGTTTCACCCCGAGATATTACTCGCCTTACGCCGGCATACGCTAAATTTGAAATCTGGCATCCGCTTTCACGCTATTTTTGCCGGGCGGCGTAACGCGAGACATAAAAAATGACGAGCGTAAAATTCGGCAAACGCCGGCGCCCGTCATCCTGCTTGCGCGCTCTAGAAAATATTTTCGCGTCCCCGCTCGATTTGCGGCATCTTGCGATGCCGCGCGTCAAGACCGCGATTCTTTTTTTCGCACCAACCGCGCGTCCAATTCCAACGGAATCAAACGCTCGACGCGTTTGCGTTCCAAACGATGCTCTTCCAGATACCGCAAAAAGACGCGCACCCGTTCATCGGGCGCCAAAGCGCGGTCAAACACCGCGTCCACGCCTTGAAACGATTCGTCCAAAATTTCAACCGCGTCGCCGGGGCGCAGCGGTCTGCCCGCTTTGTCCCACTGCGCTTGTTCCGCCAATTGTTCGCGGATGCGCGCCACATCCTGATCCGGCACGATGGCGATTTGGCCGCCGAACGTGACGATGCTGCGCAAACCCGGCGTATAGACGATGCGCCCGATGCCCCATTCTTGCAAATCGTAATGCACAAAGACATAGCCCGGAAAAAAAGGTTTCTCAACGGGTCGGTCGCGGCGCGGCTGCGCCACCGGAATCGTGGGCAGATACGCCTCATAGCCCACGCGCGCGAGATTCGCCGCCAACTGTCGTTCGGCATGAACTTTGGCATAGAGCAAATACCATCGCAGCATTTTTACAATCCTCCCGCGCGTTTCCCGCGCCGTTTTATTCTGCGTCGCGTCGAACGGCAAGAAATCGGGTTAAACATTATAGCATACGAAAAAAAGTTGCCAAACCGCGCCGGAGCTTTGCGCGGCATAAAAAAACGCCCTGCAAATGCAGGGCGCGTAAGTTGCAAACCGCGCGTTACAAAAGTTGTTTCGCGTGCGCCGCCACATTATCGGCGGTAAAGCCGTATTTTTCAAACAACACCGCATACGGCGCCGACGCGCCGAAACGCTCGATGCTCAACACGGCGCCGCGCGCGCCGACGTACTTGTGCCAGCCCTGCGCGACGCCCGCTTCCACCGCGAGCCGCACGGAAACGGACGGCGGCAAAACGCTGTCGCGATACGCTTGCGGCTGCGCGTCAAACAAATCCCAACTCGGCATGGAAACGATGCGCGCGTAAAGCTTGTCCGCCGCCAATTTTTCGCGCGCTTGGACAATCAAACTCACTTCCGAACCGCTGGCAATCAAAATAATATCGGGCTTGCCGTTGGGCGCGTCGGCGAGAACATAGGCGCCGCGCTGCAAACCGGACGCGGGCGCAAATTGCGCGCGGTCGAGCGTCGGCACATTTTGCCGCGTCAACACCAGCGCCGTCGGTTTGCGCGTTTGTTGTATGGCGACGCGCCACGCTTCCGCCGTTTCATTCGCGTCGCACGGACGAATCAGCGACAAATGCGGAATCGCGCGCAGCGCGGCGAGCTGCTCCACCGGCTGATGCGTCGGGCCGTCTTCGCCCAACGCGATGCTGTCGTGCGTGAAAACAAAAACGATATGCTGTTCCATCAACGCCGCGAGGCGCAGCGCGGGCCGCATGTAATCGGAAAAAATAAAGAACGTGGCGGTGAACGGAATCAAACCGCCATGCACCGCCATGCCATTCGCGGCGGCGCCCATCGCATGTTCGCGCACGCCGAAATGAACGTTGCGTCCCGCATAACTCCAACCGCCGCCCACCGAACCTTGCATGTCGCCGTGCGCGAGCGCGGGCGCTTGGAAATCGCCCATGTCGTGCAGCGCGGTCATGGTCGAAGGGTCAAGGTCGGCGGAGCCGCCAATGAGATTGGGAATATGCTTGGCGAGCGCGTTCAAGATTTTGCCGCCGGCGACGCGCGTCGAGACGCCTTTGGCGTCCGCGGCAAAGGTCGGAATATCCGCGTCCCAATCCGCCGACAATTCGCCGCGCATAATCATTTCAAATTCGCGCGCGAGTTCGGGATGCGCGGCGCGGTATGCGGCAAATTTTTCATTCCACGCCGTTTCCGCCGCGCTGCCTTTTGTCAACGCTTCGCGGAAACGTTCCAGCGCCTGATCCGGAACATAAAACGCGGGTTCTTCCGGGAAACCCAAATTCTTTTTCGTCGCCTTGACTTCCTCTACGCCGAGCGGCGAACCGTGCGCTTCAAAGGTATCCTGTTTGTGCGGCGAACCGAAACCGATGTGCGTGCGGACGATAATCAGCGACGGACGTTCCGTTTCAGCTTGGGCGTTTTCGAGCGCCGCTTGCAGCGCGGCGAGGTCGTTGCCGTCGGCGACGCGCTGCACGTGCCAATCGTACGCCTCAAAACGTTCGCCAATGTCTTCGGTAAAGGTGAGATTGGTGGTACCCGCGAGCGAAATTTTATTGTCGTCGTACAGATAAATCAGTTTGCCCAGCCGGAGATGCCCCGCCAGCGACGCGGCTTCGGACGCGACGCCTTCCATCAAATCGCCGTCCGTCACCAGCGCGTAGGTAAAATGATTCACAATATCGTACGGCGCGCGATTATAGCGCGCGGCGAGATACGCTTCCGCAATCGCCATGCCGACGCCGTTGGCGAAACCCTGCCCCAAAGGACCCGTCGTCACTTCGACGCCCGCCGTGAGTCCGTGTTCGGGATGTCCCGGCGTGAGCGAACCCCATTGGCGAAATTTCTTGAGGTCGTCGAGCGTCAAGGGATAACCGGTGAGATACAACAAAGCGTACAAGAGCATCGAGCCATGACCGCCGGATAAAATAAAGCGGTCGCGGTCGTACCATTGCGGGTTCGCGGGATTGTGTTTCAACAAACGCGTCCACAACACATACGCCATCGGCGCCGCGCCGAGCGGCAAACCGGGATGTCCGCTGTTGGCATTTTGGATGCCGTCAATCGCCAGCGCGCGAATCGTATTCACGTCAAGTTGGTCAAGGGAAGGATTGGTTGCCATATTTACCTCGTCAAATTGTATGCTGCCAATAATTATACTCTCTTTCCACAGTGCGCGCACAATCATGAATTTTTTTCGCTCCGCGCGCCGAATGTGATGTTATAATCGCGTGCGTATGCGTACAGACCTCGCGGCGATCCTTCAACGCGCGCCCCTGTTTCAACGGCGCGCCGACCTCGCAATCGCGTTTCTTTCGGGCGGCATCACGAATCAAAATTATCGCGTGGATCTCGGCGACGAAAGTTTTGTGCTGCGCATCGGCGGCGCGAAAACGGAACTGCTCGGCATTGACCGCGCGAACGAGTACGCGGCGACAAAAGCGGCGGCGGCAATCGGGATTGCGCCAGAGATTGTGGATTTTATTCAGCCCGAAGGATATTTGATTGCGCGTTTTATTCGCGGGCGCGCGATGCCTGTGGACGAGATGTGCGAAACGCGAACGCTGCAGGAAATCGCGCGCGCCTTGAAAAAAATCCACGCGCTCGCGCCGATTCGCGCGACCTTTTCACCGTTCCACGTTGTGCGCGCCTATGACAAACTCGCGCGTGAACACGGCGTCACAACGTTTCCCGAAAATTACGCGTGGCTGCGCGAACGCATGGCAGAGACCGAAACGGCGTTCGGTCGCTACAAAACCACTCCCGTCCTCTGCCACAACGATTTGCTCAACGGCAATTTTTTGCGCGATGAACAAGGCAACGTTCGGATTCTCGATTGGGAATACGCGGGCATGGGCGATCAATTTTTCGACCTCGCCAATTTTTCCGCGCATCACGAACTGAACGACGCGCAAATTTTAGAATTGCTCGACGCGTATTTCGACAACCCCCTCCCCGACCAGTTCGCGCGTTTGAAATGGATGCAGTGCATGTCCGATTTCCGCGAGGCAATGTGGGGCGTCTTGCAGCAAGGCATCAGCGAACTCGATTTTGACTTTGGCGGCTACGCGAATCAGTTTTTTGAAAAACTCACCGCGCGATGGAATGATGCGCGATAGGCAGAGTGGAGGGCGGTAGTGCGGTAGTGCGGTAGTGCGATAGTGCGGTAGTGAGTTGTAAATCGAAAATCGAAAATCGAAATTCAAAAATCAAAAATCATAAATCAAAAATCATAAATCAAAAATGCCCCAATCACCCAATCACCCAATCACCCAATCACCTAATTCCCCAATCACCCACTTCCCCACCCACGCGCGCGTCGTCATCATCGGCGGCGGAGTCGGCGGCGCGAGCATCGCGTATCATCTGACTCTGATGGGTTGGCGCGATGTCGTCGTGTTGGAACGCAGCGAGCTCACAAGCGGCTCGACCTTTCATTCGGCGGGTCTCGTCGGGCAATTGCGAACGTCGTCGAATTTGACCAAGATGATTCGCTACAGCGCCGATTTGTATCGGCGGTTACAAAACGAAACGGGCATTGACCCCGGTTGGCGCGAGGTGGGCAGTTTGCGGCTCGCCTCGTCGCCCGCGCGTTTGGAAGAATTGAAACATCTCGTCGCCGTGTCGCGTGCGTTCGGCTTGCCGTTGGAATTGATTAGCGCGAATGACGCGCAAAAATTATTTCCATTGATGACGACGGACGGCGTCGAGGGCGCGGTCTATTTGCCGACGGACGGTTACATTGACCCGACCGGCTTGACGATGGCGCTGGTCGCGGGCGCCAAAGCGCGCGGCGCGAAATTTTTGACGCACACGCGCGTCCAAGAAATCACCTTACGGAATTCGCGCGTTCATGCCGTCGTCACCGATCGAGGCGTCATCGAAACCGAAATCGTCGTCAACGCGGCGGGACAGTGGGCGGGCGAAATTGGGCGCATGGTGGGGCTGAATTTTCCAATTATTTCGATGGCGCATTTGTATCTCATCACCAAACCGATGGGCATTACGCAAACGCTGCCGACGATGCGCGACCCCGATTTGCTCGTGTATTTCCGTGAAGAAGTTGGCGGCTTGATTATGGGCGGCTATGAACGCGCCCCTGCCGCGTGGGCGCTCGACGGCATTCCGCAAGATTTCAACGGCAAACTTTTGCCGCCCGACTGGGAACGCTTTGCGCCGTTGATGGAAAACGCGGTGAAACGCGTTCCCGAAATCGAAAACGCGCAAGTGAATTTACTGCTCAATGGGCCCGAAGGTTTCACGCCCGACGCGGAATACTTGATGGGGCCAACATCGGTGCAAGGATTTTGGATTGCCGCCGCGTTTTGCGCGCATGGACTCGCGGGCGCGGGCGGCATCGGCAAAGCGATGGCGGAATGGATTATCGAGGGGCATCCCGAATGGGATTTGTGGCGGCTCGACCATCGCCGTTTCGACGCGCATTACGCCAGTCAAAAATACGTTCTCGCGCGCGCCATTGAAACCTACAGCAAGTATTACGACATTCATTATCCGAATCAAGAGCGCGAATCGGCGCGTCCACTGCGCCTTTCGCCTGCGTACCATCGGCTACAAGCATTGGGCGCGACATTTGGCGAAAAAGCGGGTTGGGAGCGACCGAATTGGTTTGAACGGAATTTGGAATTCGGAACGCGGAAAGGGGAAACAAATACAAATTCCAAATTCCAAATTCAGCTATCCGACTTTCCGCGCGGTTGGACAAAACATCACTGGTCGCCGAACGTTGGCGTCGAACATCTTGCAACGCGCGAACGCGCGGGCTTGTTTGACGAAACTTCGTTCAGCAAAATTTTCGTACGCGGTCCGCGCGCGTTGGAAACGCTGCAATATCTCTGCGCGAACGATTTGGACAAACCGGTCGGCAGTGTGATTTATACGCAGGCGTTGAATCCGCGCGGCGGCATCGAATGTGATTTCACCGTGACGCGTCTCGCGCTTGACCATTTTCAAATCGTCACCGGCGCCGCGTTCGGCGCGCACGATTTACAACATATCCAAACGCACGCGCCGCAAGATGGAATTTTGATTGACGACGTGACATCGCAATTCGCATGCTTTGGATTATGGGGACCACGCGCGCGCGATATTTTGGCGCGCGCGCTGGGCGAACGGGGCGGCGCGCTGGGCGAACGCTACGGCGAGCGTTCGGTACGGAACGCTCGCCGCAGCGTTCCCCGTAGCGTTCCGAATATCTCGAATGACGCGTTTCCGTACATGACCGCGCAGCGTCTTGCGGTGGGCGATGTGCCGTGTCTGGCGCTGCGCGTGACGTATGTGGGCGAATTGGGTTGGGAATTTTATTGTCCGATGGAATACGGGCAAGCGTTGTGGGATACGTTGTGGGACGCGGGGCAGGAATTTGGCATCGTCGCGGGCGGCTATCGCGCGATTGATTCGCTGCGCGTCGAAAAGGGCTATCGCTATTGGAGCGGCGACATTGGGCCCGATTACACGCCGTACGAAGCGGGACTCGGATTCGCGGTGAAATTGAATAAAGGAAATTTTGTTGGGCGCGACGCGTTGGCGAAACAAAAAGAAATTGGCATCGCAAAAAAATTGTGCTGTCTCACCATTGACGACGCAAGCGCGATTGCGATTGGGAACGAACCGGTGCGCTATAATGACCGCGTCGTCGGATGGATTACGACGGCGAGTTACGGATATTCGGTACAAAAAAGCATCGCGTACACGTACCTGCCGATTGAACTTGCAAAGATTGGAACGCGACTTGATGTCGAAATGATTGGCGAACGCATCGGCGCAATCGTGGCAAATGATCCGCAGTGGGACCCGAAAGGCGCGCGCGTCAAAGGATAGCCGACGCGCGGGCAAAATAAAAACGCGCGCAGGTTCCGGCTGAACCCGCGCGCGTTCGATTTTACGCGTTCAATTCCGCCGCGGGTCGGCGGGCGCGGTCACGTTCAAGAAACCCACCAGCCGCCACAAACGCCGCATCAAGCCGTGAGCGAAATCGGGTTCGAGAAATTGATTCGGACACGTGCCGGGAATGACTTGGATTTTGTGCGCGCGGCACAACTGCACGGCGTCGGGCGAAACGCTCGTCAGGTTCGGCGCGAGGCCCGGTTTCACGCCCATCATGCAGTGCATCCACACATGCTTGACGCCGAGCTCGACGCACTGTCGCACGATTTCGTCCGTCACGCGCGGATTCGCCAAAATAAAAACGGCGTCCGGTTTTTCCGGCAGCGCTTTCAAATCGGGATAACACGGTTCGCCGTCGAACGTTTGCAAACGCGGATTGACGGCGCTGACGCGATAGCCCGCCGCCTTGAATTTGCGGAACGCCAGATTGCAGCCGGTTTCACGCCGGTCCGAAACGCCCACCACCGCAATTTTTTTCTGCGCCAAAAATTCCGCGACCAGAGAATCTATTTTCGCCATACCGCTCCTTTCGGAACGCGCGACTTGCGCGCGTTCCAATGAAATAGTTTCAAACGCAAGTCCGAATGTGGTATCCGGCGCGTCCCAATTGCGTTTAACGGGCGCGGCATGAAATGAAATTTCACGGCGGAATCGCCGCGCGATTTTACCTTTTTTCAAGTCGTGTTTTCAAACGCCGAAATGCCGCGCGCGGCAGCGCTTTGATTACGCGGCGGGACAATGCTATTACCAAAATTTCGCGCCGCAATAAAGAAATAAAAAATTGGACGCCGCGTAAAACGACGTCCAATTTTTTATCATGGCACAAACGCGCGCGCCGCTACAGCGCGCGCTGCAAACTTTGCAGCCCGACCGCCGCGCCGCCCAAAACGAGCAGCGTCATTCCCCAAACGACCTGTTCGCCCAGAACGCCGATGGCGAGAAGCGATATGAGCAGCCACCACAAAACCGTCTGGAGCGCGTCGGCGTGCGCGTAAAACAGCGCGCGCACGCGCGCGGCGAACGTCCGCGACATGGGCGCCGACGACGTTTCCGCGCCGCGCATACTTTCCGCGCCGCGCATGTGTTCCGCGCCGCGCGAATCAGAGAATGAAACGCCGCGCGCGACCGCGAGCAGCAAGCCAAAACTCGCATAGAGCAGCGCGCTCGTCTTGAGCGTGAACGCAATCATGTCAAACATGCCGTGAATCAAAAAGACGACCAGCCCGGCAAACAGACCCACCGCCAGAGCCAGCCACGCCGTACCGCGCGCGCGGCGAATGGTCAAAACGCCCGTTCCGACCAACGCCGTAAAAAAACCGATCACGGCGACCATCCCCGGCGCGCCAAAATCTACGCCCGCTTGCAGAAATAAATTGTGCGCGTGCGGAATTTCGGTATCGGGCCCGATGGTGAAAAAGGGATAGAGGATATTGGCGACGCGTCCAAAATTTCCCAGCCCCGCGCCGGTGAACGGAAAATCTTGGAGCATATAGATTGCGCGCTGCCAAATTTCGAGCCGTCCCGCGCCGGAATCGAGCGCCGAACCGCCAGCGATAAAATCCACCAAACGTTCCGCGCCCAAAACGTTCCACGCGGCGGCGAACGCCACAACCACAAGCGGCAGAATGAGCCAGGCGCGGCGATGAAACGCGATGGCAATGACGACCAGCGCGCCGCCGACGCCGAGCCATGCGCCGCGCGATTGCGTGACCAAGACCGCGCCGCCCAAGACCAGCGCGCCGCCGACGCCGACGAAACGCGCCCAGCGATTCGAGCCCCAAAAAATGTGAACGAGCGCGAGCGGCAAGAGCGCCGCCGCCAAACCGCCGGTGAGATTGGCGTTGATGCCGGCAGAGTTGAGCAGAGGGGCGATGAAACGCGGCAGACGATTGAGCAGCGGGTCGAGATTCAAAATTTTGGCGCCGGAAAAATTGGTCGCCAAGAGCGCGACGAGGACGACGCCCGCGCCAATGACAATGAACGCCAAACTCAACGCGCGCGCGCGATGCAACGCAGCGGACGTCTGACGATTCAAAATATCGGGGCTGACCCAATTCACGACCGCGTACAGCGCGGCAGTTTCGCCGACCAAACGACAAATCACGCGCCAAGCGGCGGCAGAATCGGTCGAAGCGTACAGATTGAGGGGCAGGAGGACAAAGAGCAAGAGAACGGGGATATCAACGGGGGTGCGGACGCTCCACTGCCCGCGCGCGAACCGGCGAACGAACCAAAGCAAGCCAATCCAAACGAGCGCGGCGGCGGCGAGCGCATTGGGCAAACTCGCCGGAAACGCCAGAACCGCAATCGCGGGCGCGACGAGAAAAATTTCGAGGTCCGCCGCGCGCCGTGCCGCCGAGCGCAAGATGCCCCTTATTCCCGCTTGCCCGTTTTTTCCGGCAGCGACGCGGTCTCGTACGCCGGGTCGTTCTTGACCGGCGTCGTGGAATGACCGTTTTTGGACGCGCCCGTCCATTGGTCGAACCAATGGCTCAAGCGCGATTTAAGGGTGCGGCGAGAACGCGAAGGTTTGGTCGAGTCGCCAGCGTAATAGTACGAATTGTAATACTGATAATTGTAATAACCGCCGTGCGCCTTGAGCGAATACTTGTTCAGCACGACGCCCAACACATTGCCGCCGACCTGTTGAATCGCTTTGGCGCTCTGTTCCAACGCCGAGCGCCGCGTCTTGCCCGCTTCCGCCACCAACAGCACGCCGTCCGCGCGTTTTGAAAGCGCGACGGCGTCCGTGACGACGAGACAGGGCGGCGTGTCCACGATTACTATATCCACCTGTTTTTGTAATTCGTCCAACAAACGGCCCACGCGGTTCGAGCCGAGCAGTTCGGCGGGGTTCGGCGGCAAATCGCCGCTGACCATCACGCTCAAATCCTCGACGCGGGTCGGGCGCAGCGAGCCGTTCAAATTGCCCTTGTCTTGAATCAAGGAAAAGGTCAAACCGGATTGATTGGGCAGATTAAAGATGCGGTGTTGAGAGGGCCGCCGCAAATCGGCGTCCACCAACGCGACGCGCTTGCCCGCCTGCGCCAATGCCGCCGCGAGATTTGCCGCGGTAGTGCTTTTGCCTTCGGAAGGACCCGCGCTCGTAATCAATAAAACATGGAGCGGACGATCCACCGACGCGAATTGGATATTGGTGCGCAGCGCGCGGAACGCTTCCGCCGTCGGCGCGCGCGGGTCGCTGACCACAACCAGACGGTCGTCTTGATTTTTCGTATTGAGCCGCGCAATCAAACCGAGGTTCGCGAGACCCAACGCGTTAATGTCGTCGGGGTCTTTGACCGTATCGTCGAGATATTCAATCAGGAACGCCACGCCGGCTGCCAGCAGCGCGCCGACGACGATGGCGAGCAAGGTGTTGGTAAGGGTTTGCGGGCGGACCGGGCTGTTCGCGGGCATGGCGGCTTCGGCGACGGTGACGCTGTCGGTCAAACGCGTTTGCGCGAGGCGCAGGTCTTCGTAACTTTTTAGCAGATTCGCATAGCTATTTTGATACTGCACCAGCGCCGATTCGAGCCGCGTGATTTCGTCGGGTTTGACGGACGCCGCGGCTTTTGCCGCATCGAGTTGGCTTTGCGTCGCGGCGATTTGGTCTTTGAGAACTTGGAGTTGTTCCGAGAGATTGCCTTCCGAACTGCTAAAGCGGCTGCGCTGCATCTCTTGGATTTGCGCGACAAACACTTTGCCGATTTCGTTCGCAATCGTGGCGGCGCGCGCAGAGTCGGGGTCTTCGACGCTCACGGTGAGCAGCGTCGTATCGCGCACCGGCGTGACGGTAACTTGACTCGCCAGTCGTTCGACGAGGATATTCAAATCAAGATTGCGGATGACCGTTTCGAGGGTCGGGCGCTTTTTCAAGAGTTCGCCGTAGGTTTTGGCGAGCTGCTGGCTGGTGATGACCGAAGTATAGTCGGTGGTCAGGGAATTGCCGGTTGCCTGATTGACGAGCAGCGTAAGGGTGGAGCGATAAATTGGCGTGCTGGCGCGGTTGACCGCATACGCGATACCGCCCGCGACGAGCGCGCCCAACACAATCAACCACAGCCATTTACGAAAAAGGGAGAAATAGCGCCTGAGTTCCAAAAGATACGCTCCTTTAATGCCGTCGAGGGAACATTCTACATCAGCGAACGCAGAATAGCAAAACTGAAAGCGAGTTGTAATGTCGCGCGCGCTCGGCGATTGGAAATCGCGGTCTGAAAAAAGGTGAAATCGCGCGGCGATTTAGAATGTGGCGTATTGGCGCTTGTTTCAGCCGCAAAATTCCATTCCATGCCCAACAGGCAAATCCAAATGCGTTTGCCCTAGCGAGTTGTAATGCCGCGCGCGTCTTGGATTAATTCTCAACGACGCGCCGCAGTTGTTCGCACACAAAATCCACTTGCGTCTGCGTCATTACGCTTGAAAAGGGGAGCGCGAGCGAGACATCGCCCAGATATTCGGTGACGGGAAAAGCGCCGCGTTGGTAGCCGAATTTTTCGCGGTAAAAGGGCTGCAAATGGATCGGCGTAAAGTACGGGCGGCTGGGGATCCCCGCTTGCTCTAACGCGCGCATGACGGTCTCGCGGCGCGCGGGCGGTTTGACGCGAATGACATAGACAAACCAACTCATCCGCGTGGTCGTCGGCGCCAAATGGGGAATTTCGATCAACTCTTGGTTCGCCAAGCGTTCGTTGTACCAGCCGGCGACGCGTTCGCGTTTGGCGAGCAATTCGTCCAGACGCTGCATTTGCGAGACGCCCAGCGCGGCGCTCATTTCGTCGAGGCGATAGTTGTAACCGAGCCGCGTGTGATTCAACCAGGCGTCAAACACATCGCGCCCTTGATTGCGGAGCGAACGACAAAGTTCCGCCCAATCCGCGCGCCCGGTCGTCAACATTCCGCCTTCGCCGGTGGTCATTTGTTTATTGGGATAAAAAGCAAAGACGCCCGCGTCGCCCAGCGTTCCGGCGCGGCGTCCTTTGTACTGCGCGCCCAGCGCTTCGCACGCGTCTTCGACGACGGTGAGATTGTGCGCCCGCGCCGTTTCATTCAACGGGTCCATGTCGGCGGGCTGCCCGAACGCGTGAACGGGCAAGATGGATTTGAGATTTATGCTTTTGGATTTTTGATTTTGTCCGTTTGCCCGGAACAAATTTTGGAGCGAGGGCGGCAGCCAGGTTTGCGCCGCCGCGCCGCCGCGCGCGAGCGCGTCCGCACATTCGGCGACGAGGGACGGATTGATATTGCCGGTGGACGGATCAACGTCAACGAAAATGGGAATCGCGCGCTCGTAGAGAATGACGTTTGCGGACGAGACAAAAGAAAAGGGCGTGGTGATGACGAGATCGTTTTCCGCGGCTCCGGCGGCAATGGCGGCGAGATGCAAGCCGCTGGTGCCGGAACTGACGCCCACCGCAAACGGCGCGCCGACATAAGCGGCGACGCTATTTTCAAACGCTTCGATTTGGGGCCCAATGCTGAGAATGGGCGTTTGCAAGACCCGATTCACGGCGGCGACATCGGCGGACGTGAGGTCGGGGGAGGACATGGGAATAGTGAATTGTGCGGTCATAAAGTCAGAACTCGGGCTAATAGACAACTCAAATAAACATCGCGCAAGACCTGCCAGATTTTCGCTGCGCGCGCGTCAGGTAGCGCGGACGCGGCATTTTAAAAACCTGTCAGGCATCCATCCTGCGACTTTTTGAGAACTCTGTTAGGATTTGGCTTAGACGTACGCCAGATTAGGGTCATCGCGAATATAGGATAGCTGTTGTCCCAGATAGGGTAGTTCGGGCAAGTTATGCCAGGCGCGGACGAGATGATACGTTGGCGAAGTCAAGAAGCGACATTGGTCAACCGCCTCGCGCCAAGTCGGTTGGCGAATTTCGACAACCGTTTGGACATCCGGCAAAATACCAAAATCCCACGCCGCGCACAGGCGCGCCAAGAAATCAATCCGATCATCGCAAGTCTCGATCGCGGCGGGCAGTTCGCGGTCGGGATACAAGGTTCCATCCAGCCACGGCGGAGAAACAGTTTCAAGCGTCGGCATTTAGAAACTCCTGTGAGAACCAGCTTCGCGTCTGTTCTGCCTCGAGGCGCTGTTGGGGGTCGGCAATTTGGTCGAGTCGCCGATGCTGCGCGATACGCGCCAGATGCGTTTCGACGGCAAGGCGGGCGCGGGCATAATCAACGTCGCTGCCCGCGAGCCGCTGACGACGCGCCCACAAATCCCAACAACCGCGCGGCGTAATCAAGCCCGCCTGACAGAGCGCATGAATATCACGGAAATCGCGCGGCGCGCCGCGTTCGACGAGCGCGGTCATTTTGCTTGCGACGAGGTCAGAGAAACTATCCAGCAGCACTGCCGTCCACGGCGCCGGCAAAGGCGGTTCCAGCAAACCCGCGCGCCGTGCAATTTGAAAGCTAAAGATCGTTTTCCCCTCCGCCTGCAATTCGACGCTCGTCACTTCGCCCCACCGCCGGGTTCGGACCGAGCCAAAGCTCTGCAAGGCGGCTTCTATAACCTGAATGACGCGCTGCTGTTCCGCCTCGGTACTTTCTTCAGCCCACCAAGCATCCACATCATGCGTCGGACGATAATCATAATAATGCAGCAAACCCAAAGCGCCGCCCAAAGAAATGCGCTCAGCCAAGCCATGCTCGACCAGAGCTTGCAGACAGATTCTGCTATATTCCGACAAATGCGCCGGACGACGCGGCACAGGTAATACTGACATCAGCGTTCTATCTTGGCATAGGGCTTGCGTCAACAAGCCCGAGCTGACGTTTGCAAGACCCGATTCACGGCGGCGATATCGGCGGACGTGAGGTCGGGGGAGGACATGGGGATACGCATCAGTTTCTTGTTCCTTGTATTGCAAGTATGTCCTGAAGTTCGAGTAAAGATGTAATTGTCAAATCGGGAGCATGTTGGTACGTTGGCGGACCTATATGACTATATTCTCCTCCAGCGCGTTGAATTCGGATAGTGAATATTCCAACCTGCCGAGCTCCAATAAAATCCTTAAGCGGGTTGTCGGCAACATACATCGTTTGCTGAGCGTCTGCACTGAGTAATTGCAGAACCGCTTCAAATGGTTTCGTACTCGGTTTCCACGCCATGCGCCCAAACTCATCTGAATACACAACGGCATTAAAGTAATCCACCAAATCTAACGCACTGAATTTTCGTCGCTGCACATCGAGATAACCATCGCTAACAAGTCCGATTGAATAGTGTCCTGCAAGAGCGCCGAGCAACGGCAATGTATCAGGAAAAGGCGTAAGGACCGGTGCATGGTCGCGGTATATGCGCACTAGTTCCAAAATCATATCATTTGTTGCGAGCTCGCGCTTTCCTAACCAGAGATTGAATGTGTTGCCGCGAATTCCCTGCTCGAAGAGACTTTTCAGTTCACCAAAACCAATCTCGAATGGAATGCCCATTTTTTTTTCTACCCAACGGGCGACTGCGCGAAAACCGCTGAACACGTAATCTTGTTCGGGATAAAGCGTGTCGTCCAAATCAAAGACGATGGCTTGCCATGTGGGCATGTTCGGTCTCTGTGAGAAAAAAAGAATCATCAAAGCGAGTTATATAAAGATTGGTCTTGTATGAGCCAAGCGGTGGAATTTCAACGTGCAAGCCGGCGGTACGCGCAAGTAACCAGCTAGGTGAATCCGCGCCAGCAGCAATACCTAACGGCACGCCTCCCCCCAAACGCGCATTAATTTCAGTAAAATAAGGCGCGCCATTCTTGAGTATACATTGAACAGTTATAGGACCAACAGCCGGAAGAGCGCGCGCAATCTTGACACAGGCATCTGCAATCTGTGGATCGTACACCGTGACGCCCTTTGCAACTTCGCCCCAACGCACTTCGATGCGACGGCGCGAGACGACAGCAAGCACCTCACCCGAAAGGTCGCATATGACATCATTGGTAATTTCAGCTCCTGAGAGATACTCTTGCACAATCGGGTTTGGCACATAATTCAGAAAGAATTCTAGTTCACGCGGACTCTGCGCCTTGAAAGAATTCTTTGCCGCGCTTCCATTGCGCGGTTTAACAAATACAGGATATTCTATACGATGCAAGTCAAGTTGCGTTGGCAGCCAAGACTGCGGGGTAGGCACGGACAGTTTTTGAAAAAACTGATTCGTCAACCACTTGTCATTTACAGTCGCGACAGATTCAGAGGGAACGACGGCAAGTCGCGCCCCGGTGGCTTGGATGATGCTTTGGTTTTTCGCCAAGATGGGAATATCTGGATCAATCAGAGGAAAGATCAGGTGAATTTTTTCGTGCTGGCAAAGACTGACGAGTGTTGGGATATACTCTGGCGAATCGAGTCGCGGCACGATGTATGGGCGATCCGCAACTTGCAGCGCAGGCGCGAGTGGGTCTATGTCTGTGGCGACAATCCAGCCGTTCAACTCCAGTTTTTCGCAGCTGCGACGAAAGGCGCGGACCAATTCGACGCGACGCCCGACACTGGTGAAAAGAACGTTCATCCTAAGGCATTCCCGATCCCAAGAACTCTTCCATAGTCGCTTGTCCGGGCTGGCTAACCCCTTCTCGACGAATGGTTTTCCATACCGTCAAAAAAAGAATCTTAATATCCAGCGGCAATGACTGATGCTCGACGTACCAAATGTCAAGCGCAAACTTCTGTTCCCATGTTAGGGCGTTGCGTCCATTTACTTGAGCCCAACCTGTTATTCCCGGTCTCACCTCGTGACGCCGCATTTGTTCCGGTGAATAGCGCTCCAAGTATTGCGCAAGTAGTGGGCGTGGCCCGACCAGACTCATATCGCCTTTGAGCACGTTGAACAGCTCCGGTAACTCATCCAAGCTGGTGCTGCGAAGGAAGCGTCCAAACGACGTAAGCCGCTCCGCATCCGGGAGTAACTTTCCTTCCGCATCCCGCGCATTGTTCATGGTGCGAAACTTGTAGAGTGTGAATGGCACACCATTCAGCCCCGGGCGTGTTTGACAAAAGACAATCGGCGCACCAATTTTGAGCCATGCAACAACGGCAATCAAAATCATTACCGGAAAGATGAAAATTAGAGCGGCTGCCGTGACCGCCAGATCAAACAACCGTTTGCGATAGAAACGATACCGTGTCATACGGGCATCCGCTTGAAAACAAGCTCAAAGAGACGGCGAGCATGAAAGTACGGCACAAGCCATTCGTTGCGAATGGCATATCGTTCTCGCATCCAATCACGCTCAGGGAAAACGCCGCGCCATAATCCACCTAAATCATCATAGAGCAGTGCGGTAAAAACAACAAAGCCCGGATGGCTGAACTTGGGCGCATCCGGATTGAAAAGCCCCACGCGTTGTAACCACCGGCTTAATAGCACTTCTTTCCAAGCGGGTGGTTTGAGACGCGCCAGAACCCTGTCGGGGATCGGGGTTTGAAAAAGCAGTTTAGGAATTGCGAGTGAAAAATAGACTGCCGTCTTGACCTGCAATCGCTCGACCTGCGCCAGAAACATATCCCAGTCCAGATCAGGATATCCCCGCACAATGCGCTCGACATCCAAATGCAGGCGAAAACCCGGCGCCCGCACATAGGAATGTTTGGCAGTATGAAGCGCAACCTGAAGCAAATTATCTTCGGGCGCTAACAAACGCACTGCCGTTCCCGGCACGGGTATCGAACGCCCCATCAATTCTTGTGCCGACGGCTCTTGATCCGGTCGAATCCAACGCCCTGCCACGGGACGCCACTGGAGCTCAAACCACATTTTCTCGCCGTTGGGCAATTGCTTATGATACTCGGCGCTGCCGCTGTCTTCCGCGGCGTCGAGTTCGGCTTGTTCCAACGGGCTGCGAAATTCAAAATGATAGCGTTGATTGAGCAGAATCTGGTGCGCGTGTCGAAAATGATGTTTTTCCACCAAAACATCCAGGTCTCCCATCGGGCAGCAACCCGGGCAAGGATAGATCCCGCGTGCGATGCCGCCGTTCTTGAGGGCAACCAGAGGAATGCCCGCCTCCGCCAAATGCGCCGCAATATCGTCGAGTTCCTTCAGGTATCCAGAAATCCGACGATACATTTCATTGTGGCTTTCAAGCCAATGCTCCGAAACTGGCGCCGTGTTACTAGGGCTCTGAAAGGTGTGAGCGATCATGGAATCAACTTGATTGGTCCTAGCGAGAACAAACGCTTCCCTATCGCCAATTTCGTACACAAAACGCTCCACGGCGCCGGTGCAGGAGGCTGCGGAATGTTCTGCCAGTGCGTCACACAGTAAACGCTGCGGCACAGATAAGGTTAAATCGAATGACATCAGCCAATCAACTCTTGAATCTGCGCCATAAGGTCGCGCGCGATCACATCCCAGGTATATTGTCGCAAAATGAATCCAGTGCCGCGCCCGCGCATTTTTGTTCGAACCCTTTCTTGCATGAGCGTGCGCAACCCCTGCTCAATGGCTTCCGAATCCGGTGACACAACAAGACCGGTGCCTGCATGGGAAATTTCCTTGCATAAACCAACTTGGTCGGTGATGAGGACAGGCAATCCAACGTATAATGCTTCCAATAAGGCAATACTCATGCCCTCAAAGCGAGAGGGTAAAACAAAAGCTTGCGCCTCGTTCAGCGCAGCTAGTTTTTCTTTGCCCGTAATCAGCCCAGTTAGAGTTACCCGCTCTTGAATTCCACAGTCTTGGGCAAGTTGCCGAACTTGGTCCGCACCCCTCCCCTCATTGGGCCCCGCCAAAACCAAATGCTGATTGGTATGGCGACACGCTCTCGCAAAAGACGGAACCAACAAATCCAATCCCTTATGTTGTACATCCAAACGTCCCATAAAAAGAAAATATGGCTTGTCAAGTAGGTCCGGTTGACGCTGGCGGAAATAACCGGAAGGCGGTACTTCAGCAAAGTCTGAAGGATCGATTCCGCTAGGCACGACTTTGCCCAAATCACTGTACAGAGAGTAGTCCTTTTCTTCGGGTGCATTAAACGCGATAAAAAGCGCGTCCCGAAAATTACGTCTTTCTAGCGATGCAAGATAAACACGTTTTAACCATCTGCTATTGTGCGCAAGGGATTGCAAATGCAAACTGCCATGCGCAAAGATAATATATGGCTTTCTTGCCTTGCGCGCCAACCAAGCACCAACCCAATTGGCAAACTGATAGTGAGCGTGAACCAACACCACATCGGCATCAACAATCTCACTGGAAACCCGCTTCCACAGTTGTGGTGAAAAGCCCCAATACCGCAAAAGGGATACCGGCTCATAATAAACAGTGACTCCATCCACATCAACCGGAGTATCTATCGGAATATCGAGAGTCTCGTGCGAATCCTTGAGATTCGTGGTGCACACATATACTCTGCACCCTCGGGTAACCAATGCCTTTCCAAGAGAATGAGCAACCTGCAGCGCTCCACCATAATGATAGGCAGGAACATAATGCGGAACGATTTGAAGAACTTTTTTCACGGTCGCCCATCCCGCATAAAAGCAATAATCTCATCTAGCCATGTATTTGCCCGCGAAACCACATCATAGCCAGAATCCAGACACCGCCGATAACCATTGATTGTAATTTTATCGCGCAGGTGCGATTGACTGAGAAAAAACTTGCATTTTTGAATCAACTCATCGGTGGAAGAAAAAAATGCCGCCTCCTCATCTTCAACAAATAACTGTTTCGCCAGTTCAGTATCTTCCCCGAGGAGGAATCCTTGGCACGCCGGAATTTCAAAATAGCGTCGCGTGTAATCATCCCGATTTTCGTGCGCAAGAAAACCTAAAGATATCGCGGAGCTACTAATAACCTTGCGATAACGCTCCGGAAATACAAAACCGGAATGAAACCTGACCCCTCGCCCCAGATTTTTTAGCCCACCCCATTTTTTCTCGTCTCCATACACGTCCACTTGTATGCCGGATTCGACAAGTCTCGCAAGAACATCCACTCTACGTGGTTCTCCGTGTCCAATAAAGGACACGCTATTTGGAGTCTGGCAATCGCGGTCTATTTCAGGATAGTGAAACCATGGGACATAATATGCTCTGAGAATGCCAACCCTTTTTGCTCCCAGGCTTTTGTATTCGGGGACGTTCAAATCTCGAAAAACATGATGGCTGTGATAAAAGGGAATTGACTTGCGAAAGAATCGCCAGAAGCGCGCTTGCCCTCTTGGACCAAAGGGATCGTCATTGGTGTAAGAGGTCACCCAACAATGTTGACTGATGAACCTGATTGTCGAGGGCCATACGGCTAGACCATTCCAGACTAGACAGACATCCGGATGCAGTTGTCTTATTGTTTCGCGTAGTTTCCAATTCAATCGAATAATACCAGGATCTATCCCCAGACTAATTCTTGCTGCTTGACCGGATCCTTTCAAAAAACTCTCGAATTGAAATTGTTCGACCTCGACTCCCAAATTAACCAAAGCGGTAGAAAATGCAGGAGCGTAGATGGGCCACCGATATATGCCAGCAATGAGAATCTTCAATTACAAACTCCAAATACTCTCTACAGGGCAATATCTGGAATCATATCGTTCGAGAGGACTGTGGTTCTATAAGGCGGGAATTGTTTTACGTATTTGAACTGAGAGACGACATCATCATAAGATTCACCGGATGGCATATCACGCGTCTTTTCCGGTATCGGATAATCATGTAAGATAATACATCCTTTTTCTGCAAGCAGTTGCTTTGCGACGGTTAAGCAACTACGGCGATACCCTGCACCGTCAACAAAAATCATGTCGAAAAAACCGTGGCCATATTCTCTCAACGGCTGTGTGACGAATTCGCAGTCCGGAAAATAATATTCTGGATGTGAAACATACCCTTTCTGCCTTCGATCGGATATTCGCTCACCAGGATAACGTTTGATGCCGTAGGGGTCATCCGGAAATGGGATAAACAGCAGCTGTACTTGGGGATTATTTTGGAATCTTGCAACATATTGCCTATGCCAAAATACATTTGATTCGATAGATACAACCAAGTTGCAATATCTGGCAAAAATTCCGGTGTTTTCGCCAGGTCCCCATTCCAGTGCCCGCAAAGAAGTAGAGTTCTGTCCCGCTAGCAACAGCGAAAGTTTGTCCAAAATAGGTTTGTAACTGTGCCCAACGCTTTCATAATTTGTAGCCGGATTTATTTTCAACAAGCCCCACCTGAATTGCCTAGCCCAATATACAATCTGCCTTTCTACCGCCCACAGCGAATAGGGAATTGAACCCATGAATGAAATGATCCTTTCACCCGCTTTGAAAAATATCCACGGAAAACCCGTACTCAGAAGGTTTTGCCATGCACTTGCCAAGCTTTGAGCAAGGACACGTTCAACGAACCAACATCATAAGAAAGGAGACCGTGTTTTTCCATTAACTCTGCCGCCATAACTGTTGCTGTCGGTCCTGCTTGAATAAAGATTGCCTCAGTGTACCTGAATTTTAGAATCTTGTTTAGGATATCGTTATAGAATTCAAAACAATCCCTATTTGGGATGGTAATGAATTCTACCTTCTTTGCACTGGAAATGACATTTTTCCTGACTAGATCACGGAACGATTGACCGATGAGCGGTTGATCGGGAGATACAAATAGAATCTGTCTATTTGCAAAGAACTGTCGGTACAAATCAAAGACTTTGTTTATCCGCCCGTCAACATACTCGTTGTAAAATTGACCAAGTATGAAACAAGTTGCATCGCCCCAAGTACTAACCTGAGATCTGGACATATACCGCACAAGCAGGTTTTTCCACGCCCGTGCCGTTTTTTCGCGGTCCAGAATTCCGATATCTCTTTCCGAGTGAACAGACTCGTACCAAGTGTACGGTTTAGGAGTTCTCTCATAGTAGAATACAATCGGTACTCGGGGCTCGCTCAGTACCTGGTTTACCGTTACTAATACATTAGGAATAGAACGAAGAAACACATTTTCCAGCTTGTTACTCAGCTGCCTATTGTTTTTTTGGAAATCTAAACCTTTATAGCTAGAATATTTCCCGTAACGAATCAAGTTCAACTCGCCATCTCCAAATCGAACAATAGACTGATTGGTTTGAAGTGCATATTCCAAGGTATCCATCCGCGACAAGATTGTCATTTCTCTATCTTGAGACGTTGATTGGTAATGAGAGATGAACATTTCGAATCTAGATTGTAGATGGTCAAAGAGATTCATGGCATGAATTATCTACCGTGACAAATCCGCAAACAAGGTCATGTAGTTATCTGTCATTGCGCTTGTAGAATAAGCGCCTTCGACCTGCGTCCGACAAGATTGCCGAACGCTTTCGATATCAAATTCCAAATTGAGAACAGCTCTGGTCACTGCAGCCAGTCGGTCAATCTGTCTGACAGGAACCATAGGAATACCGACAGGTTCGGCCACCTCCTTGATGCCAGGCACATTTGTCACTATGGCTGGAAGCCCACTTGCCATCGCCTCCAGTAGCACAATTGGCAACCCCTCATGCAAACTTGTCAGCCAAAAAAGGTCGCTATCTTGATACAAGGTTGCGACATCATGACAATTGCCTAGAAAATGTACTTGCTTGGAGATTCCAATCTCGCGCGCACGATTTTCCAAATATTCTCGCAAAGCCCCCTCTCCTGCAATCTGTAATTCAACATTTACGTCTTGCTGAACCAGTTCAGATACTCCCGCAAGCGCCATTTCGTGATTCTTTTGCGGAGTCAACTTGCCGATCATCAGAATGCGCGCTGGTGAATTAGGCAACCATCGCTCGGAGCGATATGTAAATCTCCTTAAATTGATCCCATTCGATACACATCGTATCGTCTTGTGTCTTCCACCAAGATGACGCTCAGCCCATTCTGTTGCAGCGGGACTGCACCCTGCTATTACTACACCCGAACGACGGGTAATCCACCATTCCAATCCACTACGAATACGATGCATCCCCCGACCTTCCCAATGACCATGCAGAGAATTATGGACAGTGTAGCAAATATGTTTCGCACCAGCCAGCCCTGCCACAATCAATGCACCGTCCATGTGACAGTGAACAATATCCCAACCTTCACTGTACACTTTTCGGAAGGCAGGGACAAGGGACGGCAGCGATTTGATCCAAACAGGACGTTCCCCTTGAACCAAGGGTTGAACGCTTAATAAATATTCGTACTCGGATTGGGCAATCTCTTGATAGTCCTGTAGTAAGATGATTTTGACGTAATGTCCGCGGGCAACCAACTCCGCCGAGAGGTCCGCACAGATACGTTCTGCCCCTCCCCGCTTGAGCGTCTGAATGACCTGAAGTATTCTCATGCGATTGACAGGTTTTCCAATGCTTGTATATAAGCAGCAGACGTCTTGCGAATATCGAGGGCACTTTCTGCCCTCGTTCTTGCTCTCTCTCGAAAACCCTGAAGGTCATCCAGTATCGTTCCGATCGCCATGGCGGTACGATCAATAAAGTCATCATCATTCTCATAAACAGTACCTGAAACAGCAATACCGCCACTCCCCACCAATTCCACCGTTCCACCATACGCATGACATACGGCAGGCGTACCGCACGCAAGCGTTTCGACAATGACATTGGGACAATCATCAGCAGCTGCTAGGTGCACAAGAACATCTATTTGATTGTACCACCGTGGTAGTTGATCTGCAGGGACATGCCCCATAATGCTGACTTCAGTCCCTTGCTGTACGGAATGGGAATCCAAGAGTGTGCGATCGTGCTCTGAAATGCGACCCACTATCAGCAGCTTGTGTTCAAATTTCAGATTTTGCGACACCCGCACCAAATCGCGAATGCGTTCGTGGCGCATCTTGCCTACACTTCCAATAGTTGGCACCTTATTCTTGTCCCGTTGTTGCGGACAATATCGGTCAAGGTCGACTCCATTATGGACTACTGAATACCGTCGAACCGAATCTTTCACAGTCCCCATCAACACGCGGCGAGAATAATCGGATTGAAAGATCACCCAGCTTGCGCGAACAAGATATTGGCGTGTCAGGAAATTCATCCAATCGTACCGCTGATACCACTTTCGCCCGGTACGGTCAAAGATATCGCGAAGATAGTACCCTGCTGAGCGAAACAAAAACGGCTTGGCGCTGACAAGCACACCAATTCCTCGATAGCCACCACCAACATTGACCAGCGCCTGATCCCACCCGGACCAGAATCCGTCCACAATGTGAAAATCACCTTGCCCTGTGAGATAAGGTAGCAGACGCCTGACCGCCAAACTGGGACCACCGTCACCTCTTGGCTCGGGCGCAAGCAGTATTTTTTTCATCGACATTATCAGTTTTTTGACCGCCGCAGAACCATCTGATGGTACAGCTTGTAAAAAGCGTGTTTCATTTTTGGATACCGTGTCCCGCCAATCAGCAAATAGAACTCGGACCGTGAGCGCGCACCGTGGAAAAACCCGTCGCTCCAAAAATCCACCTGCCCTCCAATAGACCGAACCAACAACCCTAAGAATCGGTCTTCTGGCACAGGAAAATCCATTGTCGAATAGATTTCGAGATATCTCTGCCAAGCCGAACTTGCGATAATGCGCTCTAGCAACGCGGGTTTCATAACATAAAATCCACCCTGACAATAGTCGGTTACTTTGGGCAGGTCTATGCCGTCGCTACAAAAATGAGTAATCAGTCTTTGATTGACCATATCCCGGGCATCAATCACTTTTCTGGCTCCGTACAAATCAGCCCGAACCGGGCCTGCGAATGCCTGGGAAGAATACACGATCGTATCCGGATCCATTTTCAAGAGACGGTTCGCTCCACTCTGCCAAAGTTTCTCGAATAATTCCATCTCGCGCACAATGAGGTACGCTCCAGACTGTCCTTTTTTACGCGGTGATTTGCTCAAGCGGGCTTTGTACTGGAATACAAGTTTTTCGAGCAACTCTTCATTTTGAACGTTTGAGCCGTCATCGTCGATCCAAAGGTGATATTCGCCACGATAGTGCTTTGCAAAATTTTGCAGAGCAAATTTAAGAAGTTTGGCATCATTAAATGTATTGATCAGAACACCCAACATTTCTGGTCGCTGCTCCTATTTCGCAAAAGACGTCCTGGCAAAAACCAACAACCGTTTGAGACTGTCATACGATATCGCCCTTAATACCAACAAATAAAGCACGACGCCAACAATAACCGTTCCAATTAGCAGTACCCATCCGCTCCAGTCTTTTACTGAGGGCGATACGAATCCCAAAGTCAAAACGCCTATGACCATCGCTCCAGACGCAAGCCCTGATACGCCAAAGGGTTTAAGCTGCTGCAATATTCCAATAAAAAAAACCTTTTGAATTATCCATAGCGCAACAATACCTACAATTGCCGAAATCATCCCGCGCGCAATTAAGAATAGATCAAGTCCGTACATGCTGCTCAACGGATATAAAATCAGGATCAAAACTGAGGTCAAGAGATTCAGCCAGAGCGCTAGATTTGGTCTGCCCACTGCCCGAAAAAAGGGCGCAATCAAACTCTGAGCATAGCTGAATATATAATACAATGCCAATAGGTTAATAATATGCCCGAGTCCGGGATACCGATTAGCAAAAACAACGTGCTCCATAATCGGCGAGATTACGACCAGACCCGCGCCTAGAGGAATTACGAACAGCGCAACGATCTCTTGTCCGCTCAAAAACAGCCGTTTTTGCTCAGACAAATTACCAGCCGGGCGACACATCGAAGCATAGCCGACTGATCTCACCGGTGCAAATACAAAACTATATACCATTGAATATAGCGTATTCCCCAGACTATATATTCCCAATTCTCGGATGCCCAAGACCCATCCAATTACAACACGATCCGCTTGATTAATCAGCCACCCTTGGAAAGACTCGCCCAGCGTGGGAACGCCAAAAATAATCATTTCGCGCGCCACTCGCTGATCAAAACACAGAGAGGGCCGCCAACTGCTCATCACCCAGAGCGTCACATTGCCAATTACAGAACCCATCACGGTCCCCCAAACGAGCGCCCAATAACCGTACCCCGCAATAGCCAAAGGTAATGTTACCAACCATGGAACGACAGACGGTAAAGTGGAACGCCAAAACAGGCGGGAGTATGCGAGCTGTTTTTGCAGTAGCGCATTTTGCGCTACGCTCAGCCCGTCAAGCAAAACGGGTACTGCCATGTAAGGCAGAATCTCGGCAATTTTTGGTTCCCGAAAAATCATCGCCACGCTTTCACGCCCCACAACCAGAACACAAAATAAAAGAAACGCCATAATACCATTAACCCAAAAAGTAATATTAGCGGCAACGTCAATATCATTCTCGCGTTGAATGAGCGCCGTCGCTAATCCAAAAGACCAGACCAGGTTTGCCGTTCCAAGGATACCAGAAACTAATGCGACAATGCCGAAATCTTCCGGGGTCAAGAGACGGGCAATAACAAGTGTCACCAAAGGACGCACAAGCTGATTGACGGACTGGGCGAGATAAGCCCATTTTGCAGCTTTGAGAATTGATTCTTGAACGCGCGGCGATTGCATAGAAAGGTTCTTAGGCTCTAACCCATTGAGATAGGGAAGCAGCAGACATAGAAGTCTTTGCGCGCAAATCAATCTCGGTCTGAATAACAAGCCATTGGCGCGACAAATTCGCGTCGAGCGCGATCATTGCCGCAGAGACTAGATAGATTCCAAGCGGCATGCCTCCTAGCGTAAGACTCATAAAGACTTGGCCGCATAATCCGCCAAGTGCGGCAACCCCCAAAGTTCGCTCGGAGCTACCGCCCATGCGATAAATCCGCAGGCTGGAGCGAAAGCCGAGGAAAACCATTGCTATCTGCAAAATCAAACCAATCATACCGCGCTCAATCGCTACAATAATCCAAGCATTATGCGGTTTGATAAAACCGCCAATCCCCTCATAGATTCCCAATGTAATCAGAGACTGAAGCGCGCCGGGACCCCATCCCCAGATGGGACTGTCAGAGACATTGCCAAGCGCGGCTGACCAAATCTCGGGGCGACCAAGTGCTTGCGAACCAACCTCCCAACGAGACAACAAACCGTAATAAATATTGGACATTTCATCAAAACCGATCATCAACGCAAAGAACATAAATCCTAATAGAATAAAACTTCCAGAGATTAGTGAATTCTTGAAACCGCGCAATCCCATCACGGCAACCAGAATAACCAAAATTGAAAGCGAGCCGCTACGCGACCTCGACCAAACGATGGCGACCATAATAAAAGCCGCGATAACTGAAAAAGCGACTCGACTAATAAACCGAGATTTTGAATCCGACCCACTAGCCAACGCATAAGCCAGAGGAATTGTCGCTAACATCGCAAAATAGTTAGCATCCAATCCAATCCCACCGAATCTACCGGTTTCAGTTTGGATGGAGAAATTCACTTCCTCAAGCATCGGAACGTTTGCAACTATCCCCCAGCCCACATTGATTACCCCAATCAAAAGCAAACCTAAAAATAAAAACCTGACTTGACGGGTATCATTCACAACACTCACAATAGATACTGATAGAAATACCCATTCAATCAGGATGATTAAATAACTCAATATACTTGTTTCTGGATTTAACATCATGGATAAAATAGCACTCACTAAAGTTAAAAACCCCAATACCATAAACCATTTTTGAGAACGGCTATTTTTCTGCCATCCATTTACCAAGATAGGCACGATCAGCACTGCTGCCAAAAAACCAATTGGGTATTTGAGTACACGCAACACGTTGATAAAAGGCAGCTCGTCAATCCCCTCACGCGCAGCAACAATCAAGAGCGCAAGGCTTAAAATCATGTAGATAACCCAAGTAGACTGGGGAAATCCCCTAACCGGAGCAACTCGGCGTATGCTCATACAACCGCCTCAATGACCATAGTTTCTAAATTGTTGAAATCCTCTGAAATCAGACGATGGTGACCCTCAATATTACAAAGGGTTACTTCCGTACTTTCCCCGGGTAAACACCGTCGCAAAGTCGAAAATCCGGATTGTCGAAGCGAGTGTTCCAAAATGGCATGGTTATAAATAAAACGATGTCCCCATTTTTGAAAAAAGGCATTTGCCACAAATCCCGGATTCTCAAAAACATAGGGCGACTGAGACCAATAACGCGACACAAAATTACGCAAATACCTCACTTGTATCTCAGACAATTCGGCAGTGAACAATGCAATCAAAAAGTCCAGATCTGGAGTAGCGAGACGTAAGGTTCCGCCAGACACCAGAACTCGTCGACATTCCTGCAGAAAAAATAGCCCTTGCGTATACGTAACATGTTCAATCATATGTTCAGCAAAGACAAAATCAAAAGAAGCGTCAGAAAAGGGAAAACGTTTGCATGCATTGAGCGGTATCACAGAACGACTGACCGGCTTAAGATCGCTGTTCAACCAACCTTCGAGGATATTTGTTCCACAACCGATATTCAGTTTTTTCACTTTATGATTTGCAAGATAATGATAAATTATATAGGAACGTGTCAACATTCCCCACAAATTTAATAAATTACGTTGAAATTTCAGATACAAAAGAGTATTAACCTTCATGTCCAACATTTATTATTCAGCGTCCAACTGCAACAACAGACGACGCGCTTGCGCCATTGTCGCCGGATCACCAATCTCAATTACTCGTGTCAATTGTTCTATTGCCAACTTATATTGTTTGCTATCCTGATATAGCTCGGCAAGAATCAAATAGGTCCAAGGATATTGGGGTTCCGCCGCGATTCCCTGAAGTAACGCTTGTTCGGCAAGCCCTGTCTGCCCTTGGCGGTGATACAAAATACCAAGCCACATATATCCGGCAGCACTATTAGGCGCAATTCGCTTTATTTCTTCGAAAGCTTGGCGCGCTTGGTCATCCTCACCCAGCTGTAGATACAATCGCCCAACCGATTCTAGTGGACCCGCCTGGTAATTGACCTGTAACAAATCGCGGCAGTAATTCAGTGCCGTTTCCGGAGCATAATATGCGGGGTCTTTTCTGTACAACTCGCAAAGTTTATTATACATATCAAGCTTACCGACGACTACACGTTTATTTACTGTTTCGGAAAGATTGTACAGGTTCAACGCGCCCGAAATATCGCCTCGTTCAAAAGCCACAGAGCCAACCAATCCTAAATAAATATCCCAATCCGGCACTCGGCGCCATAGACGGATTCCTTCTTCTTTATACCCTGAATCTGCCAATAAACGCCCCAGGATTAGCCACTCACTATAGTCAAACTTGAAAGATCCTTGTTCAAGCGAATCGAACAAGATTGTTCGCTTCGGTAAATCGTTCCAACAAGTTAATAATCGCGCCAGAGCGATCCGTTCTAACTTGAGTTCAGATTGCAAATACTCTGCAGCTTCCGCCGCCTGTACCTTATTACAAGTAAACGTCGAGCCAAGTACTAGCGGAAGTGTTTGATTCTCTTTTATAATCTCGGTTGCCCACTGATTCAAAATAAAAATATCTCTCACTGAAATCTTTTGGAGCAAAACAAATAATAAAATAACAGTAAAAGATACTTTTACTAGGATCAAAACTAAATAGACGCGACTACTTGAGCTCGACTTATTCATGCTGAAATCTAATCTGGACCTTGACCATCAAGACGCATAGCACAGCACTTTGCAAAACGTTTGAAAATAGTTTTGGTATCTTTGCATGCGTTACCAATGTCCAGTTAATTAAATTGTATTGGGACGCTGTTTATTCACGCTGCCTACAAGGGTTCAACTTGACTCTTTTGCACGATTATATCATGTATGCACTGAACATTAATCGAGCGCGAAAACACGCGTTCGGCAGCTATACGTGCAGCAAAACGTTGTTGGGCGAGTATCGTTCTGTTTTCGGAATATTCGGTAATTACACGAACAAGAGTATCAATATCACCCGGTTCAACACTCGTTCCGCAGCGATAGGAGTTAATCATTATTTGCACATCACTGGGATAATTACTCAACCCTATCAGAGCAGCCCCTGCAGCCATCATATAAAAAGCTTTACTTGGCACAGCTAACCCATTCATGCCGTTGTCCAAAGAAACTATCCCAATTTCAGCAGTTGCCAAGACATATGAAAGTGACTCTTCTGACTGCCAAGGAAGTAGGGTTACATTGTTTAGCACTCCATCAGAGAGCGCAGCTTTTACCAACTCCCATTTTGGTCCTGCGCCAACAAATACAAAGTGAATCTGTGCATCATTTTGCAACTGTTCAGCAGCTTTTACAATAGTCTCAATATCATGTCCCAATCCCATGTTTCCGGCATACATAACCGTCAACTTGCCCACCTGCCCATATTTTTGGGCAAACCAATTCCTTTCCTTTGGCATCGGTTTGATTTTGGAAGTATCAACCCAAGGACAGATAACCTGCACTTTGCCCAATTTAGTCTTTTGGGAATCGAATTGCTTTTCTAGATTAGTAGCCATACACTCGCCTAAAGTCATCACAGCATCGGCATTTTCATAAGACAGGCGATTTAACCAATACCACAGACGAATTATTGGATGACGCGCGGAAAAACCTCCCACGTTAATCAAAATATCAGGATAAATATCATGCACCATCACAAGATAGCGCAATCCGCGCAATTTTTTCATGCCCAAGCCCAACCAACAAAGGAAAGGCGGATTAGAAAATACTAGCAATGGCAGATTGTTTGGCCAACTCCACAACCAAAAAAAAGCCTGTACAGTATACAATAACCAAGAAAGAACACGACGAAAGTAGCTGCCACGTTGATAAGAATGCGCGGGACGGAGCAATACCCTATTACTATTCCCTTTTGTCAAAGTATCAGGATGCCCGGTCAAAAGCGCAACAGTTCCGAGCATCTTTCCCAGGTCTTCTGCCAACTCCCAGGTCATTGGTCCAGCCATCTGATTGAGAATTAATAACACTGGTGTCTGTCCTTGACTCACATTGTACCTCTTTGGAGTGCAAGCCAATCATCAATCTCCTGCTGTAACAGCACGAGCCTTTCTCCTAACTTTGTAAAGAGAGGGTTCGCGTTCTCTTGCAAGGATAACACCAGTTCCTCTAGCAAAAAGACCGTGACAAGCTGCTGGCGAGCGAGCCGAGAATTCCCGGGCACAGCAAGAGGCAATAAGAATTTGCCTTCGCCACATCTGCCTTGGATAACAAACTCTAGAATGCGCTTGGTCAAACCTGCGCTACACCGGGACCGCAGCGAAAATACAAGTCTGTCATAACCTATCTGTCGTCGGTCAGCATATTCCCAATCAATTAACCACATACCATCGTCATTGACTAAAATATTCGCCGGTTGCAAGTCGCCATGGCATAGTATAGTCGTAATCCTCCCGCCAACAGTTAGTCGCAATAGATGAATCTGAAACAACAAATTATCTACTGTTTTAAGCAAAGACGTTTTTCGATCTGGAATTAGGAGCTGATTTTCGCCAATAAGCGTTTGAGCGCGTTCTGCCAACGCATCAACATATTCGTCAACAAATGCTTCTCGCATTGTATGTTCATAAAGTCGCTGCAAGTTGGCGGCGGCATTCTGGAGTGTCCAGGATATCTCGTTTTGATCTGCCAGCCGATTGATAGGTGTCGCACTAACGTAGCACTCGCTAAACCAGGTATGCTTTGGTCCTATTGCTTTGAACTCAGGTACTGCCATTCCCAATTTCGCCGCGAGTTGTCGTGCGGTAATTTCGCGCTCGATAAAATCAGGCGGAAATCCGTTCTTTAGGATGCCATATGTAATTTTATGCCTGCGATCCAGTAAACGGATTTTGTGATTGCCAGCAATAATTAATAAGTCTTCAGCACCAGATATATAGGGCGCTATACCCAATCCAGCCTGCGCCAACCAACCTGCACACAATGGAGATGTCGCCAATTCTACATATGCCCTTTGAAGCGGTTGTCGCCATCGGACAATGCTGTGTGCAAACTCTCTCCACACCGGGTCAAATACTCGCCGGTCGGCTTCTGGCACAAAGATTGCATTCAAATAGATATTGCATAACCAAGACTGTTGTTTGCAAACTTGGACTGTCTCCATATCGGGACGACCGCTATACCAACGGACAATATAAGGATATCCATTCTGTTCTTCGAAAAATGATGTCAAAGTCCTTTCCAGGATAGTACCAAACGGTTCTCGCCGTAACAAAAGACTAATGCGCATCGGTACTCGTCATTCGACGTCTTGTTTCTTCTTCCGAATAGACTGTTGTGTTTGACCTAAAACAGCGAGGATTTCAGAATGTATCTTCACAACCGAGTCAAGACCATCCAAAATATACCATCGATCATTCTTTGCTAAGGATTGATATTCAAACAACCGTCTGGTCAAGATTTCCTGAGAATCGCGAAAAGGTTCACCTTTAACATCCGAGCGGCGACAAGATTCTGCTACTGGGACAAGCAATAAAAAAGACGCGTCGGGTTTCGGCGTGATTTTGACCAGAATGCGCCACAGAATCCATTGTTCTATTTTTTCTTGTGGAAAATTCAATCGGAAATCTACGAGTGTATCCCAAAGATAGCGGTCAGCGATAACGATCTGCCCACGCCATAATCGCCAACGTATTCTTACGCCATAAAGCCAAAGCAATTCTATCAAAGCCAATTCCAGCCACAGATTTCGGATTGTCGTACGCTGAAACGCTCGCGTCCTCTGATAACTTTTACCTGACTGAGGAATGACGTGGTTACGCGTCAAATTTCGCAGAACGCTTTTTAAGAAATTAAAAAACCAAGTATATCCACCGCGCGACCACACATAAACCGGATGAGATCCAGTTCGCCGCAATTGTTCAATCAATAGATTAATCTGCGTGGTTTTGCCAGCGCCATCTAGACCACTAAAAGCAATTAGACAACCCCTAGTTAGCATATTATTCTTTCGACAATACTCAACAGAAGATTATCAATGCACAGATTATTCATCGTTTCTGTATCTAACACGATTTCTGCTTTTTATCACTCTCACTACAGTATTATTGTTGGATCATATCGCTATTACAGAATCAATCCGGTTTTGTCTTGAACGGAAACGCATATATGCTAGGAGGGATTGGTCTATGCCTACCTCTCTTCTTGCTTTGACGCCCTTTGATCGCCAGATTGTCAAGTGGATACGTTCTGCATTTCTGATGGGCCCAACGGAACTCGTACCAAGCTCAACTAATAATGCCGTATGGATGGCACTACTGGAACGAGCAAAACTCCAAGGATTGAGTCCACTGCTCTATGCGGCACTAGAAGCACACAACTTTAGTAATGTGCCTACTTTTGTAGTAGACACACTCGAAGAAATATACCGAAACTCGGCTCTAGCGGTAGCAGTAATGCACTGGGAAACAGAGCTACTCCTGTCACAGTTTGCAGCATATCACCTTGAAGTGCTGGTCCTAAAAGGTGCAGCGCTCTCCAAATGGCTTTACCCTCAACCAGGCTTGCGTCCATTCGGTGATTTAGATCTGCTTGTCCACCCACAAGACCGTTCTATTGTTAATGCGCTTATGGCAACATGTGGATACACAGAAAGCAACATCACAAGCAATTCTTTTCGTGATACATTTGCCTGCGAGACCTTATTTAATCAAGTGTCTCCTCCACATTTGGCCGTGGACGTTCATTGGCAGATCCTTAACAAGCTATATTATCAACTTCGCATAGACACGCATTGGCTCTGGTCACATACACAATCGTTTGACTTCGGTTCAACAGATATGCGCACATTTGACCCAACAGCACAGCTTGTATACTTGACGCTCCATCTTGCATTGCATCATGCTAGGGCGCCACGGCTCATTCACTATTATGACTTGGCACTTTTGATCCAAAAGTATGGAGCTGCAATTGATTGGCATTCTGTCCCATCTTATGTTCAATCATCTGGACTTGGCCGTCCAGTATACCAAATTCTAAAACAACTACAGGCTGTGTGGATGATTGCGCCGCCGGAAAATACGCTTGAATTATTTCGACCTCGCATTTTCGATTTACGCGAATATGTGGCTTTTCGCTTCACCACCGCTACTCATAATGAGGCATTCGTACTTACAGACGCCTTGAGCGTCCCCGGCATACGCGGCAAATTGCGCTACGCGCTGCGTCATCTTTTCCCCGACGCCGCCTACATGCGCCAGCGTTACGCGCTCGCGCCGAACGCTTTTTTGCCGTACTATTATGCGCGACGGCTCGTTATGAGCGGCTGGAAATTTTTGCGCTCGGTCTGGTCGGCGTTTTTGCAATAGCGGTACGACAGTCCTATCGCTTGCCTTGCGCCTCGTACCATGCCACCGTCGCGCGCAAGCCCTCTTCAAACGACGTTTGCGCCTCAAAGCCAAAATATGCTTTGGCGCGCGAGGTATCCAACTTGCGCCGCGGCTGTCCGTTCGGCTTGGTCGTATCCCAACGAAGCTCGCCTTGAAAATCTGTCACGCGCGCAATCGTCTCGACCAAGTCGCGGATGCTGATTTCGAACGCGCTGCCCAGATTCACCGGTTCAGCGCCGTCGTACCGCTCCGCCGCCAGCGCAATGCCGCGCGCCGCGTCGGACGCGTACAAAAATTCGCGCGTCGGACTGCCGTCGCCCCAAACCTCGATAAAGGATGCGCCCGCATCGCGCGCCTCGATGCACTTTTTAATCAACGCCGGGATCACGTGCGAACTCGCCGGATCAAAATTGTCGCCGGGGCCATACAAATTAACCGGCAGCAAAAAGATGCTGTTATATCCATACTGCTGCCGATACGCCTGGCCCTGCACCAGCAGCATTTTTTTCGCCAAACCGTACGGCGCGTTCGTCTCTTCGGGATACCCGTTCCATAAATCCTCTTCGCGGAACGGCACGGGCGTAAATTTTGGATACGCGCACACCGTGCCGAGCGTCACAAATTTCTCTACGCCGCGACGGTACGCCTCGTGCAGCAATTGCGCGCCCATCATCAGATTGTCGTACAAAAATTCGCCGGGGTACTCGCGGTTCGCGCCGATACCGCCCACATGTCCCGCCGCATGAATGATCAAATGCGGCGCGCTGTCGTCCAATAATCGTAAAATCGCGCTTTGCGTTCGCAGATCATACTCACGCTGACGCGGCACAAAAATCGAATTACACCCGCGCGCGCGCAATTCATTCACGATATGCGAACCGAGAAAGCCCGCGCCCCCCGTCACCACGACGCGTTTGTTTTGCCAAAAATTTTCCATGTTCAATGCCGCGCGCTCAAAACGTTCGCCTGACGAACCGTTTCAAGCGCGCCAGTAGTCTCCTGTACCAAATAGCGCGGTCGCCGTCGAATCTCGTCCAGCGCGCGCCACAAGTATTCGCCCAGCACGCCCATCATTAACATTTGCACGCCGCCCAGCACCAATACCACAATCATGAGCGACGACCATCCTTCCGGCGGTTTTCCCAAAACCGCGTTGCCAATCAAAAAGAGCGCGTACAAAAATCCGACCAGCGCGACGCCAAAGCCCGTAACGGCGAGTAAACGAATCGGCGCGTAACTGAACGAGACGACCGAATCCACGACCAATTTTATTTTTTTGCCCAACGACCAGCCGGAACGCCCGTGCAGCCGTTTCTGTTTTTCGTACGGCACGTTCGTCTGGCGGTAGCCCATCCACAGCAAGAGCGCGAAAATGCTCGTATTGCGTTCGCCGAAACGCGTCAGCGCGTCCGCCACCTGGCGGTCCACCAAGAAAAAATCCGCGCCTTGCGCGGGCATGTCGCGGATGCCCACCGCCGAACGCATCAGCGCGTAATAGAGGCGGCTGAACCAACCGATATCGCTGCCGCCGCCCTGATTGCGCGTCGCCCACACCACTTCAAAGCCCTCGCGCCACTGCGCCGCAAGCGCGGGAATCAGTTCGGGCGGGTCTTGCAAATCCGACGCCAAGACGATGCAGCACGCGCCCGCCGCGTGTTCGATGCCGCACACAATCGCCGCGTGCGAACCCGCATTGCGCGCGAGCCGCAAACCTTTGACGCGCGCGTCCGCCGCGGCGAGCTGCCGCACCGCCGCGAACGTCTCGTCCGCCGAATGATCGTCCACAATCACCCATTCCCACTCGTACGGCGTCGCCGCCAAAACCGCTTCGAGCCGCCGATACAGCACGGGCAAATTTTGCGCTTCATTGTACGCGGGCGAAACAATCGAAAGCAGCGTCGTCACGCGAATACGTTATATTTCACAATCGCATAAATCGCGCGCACGCCGTCGCGCCAGCCGATTTTTTTGCCTTCCGCGTACGTGCGTCCGTGATACGAAATCCCCACCTCATAAAAGCGCGGTTTCAATTTCGCCAATTTCGCGGTGATTTCCGGTTCGAACCCAAACCGATTTTCTTGAATCTGAATTTGACGCAGAATATCGGCGCGCATCACCTTGAAACAGGTCTCCATATCGGTCAAATTCAAATCGGTGAACATGTTCGAGACGAGCGTTAGAAATTTATTCCCGACCATGTGCCAAAAATAGACGACGCGGTGCGCTTGGCTCCCCATAAAACGCGAACCATACACCACGTCCGCGCGCCCGTCCAAAATCGGCTGCAGCAGCGTCGGATAGTCCTGCGGGTCGTATTCCAAATCGGCGTCTTGGATAATCACCACGTCGCCCGTGACCGCGCCAAAACCGGTCCGCAGCGCCGCGCCCTTGCCCTGATTGCGTTCGTGATACAACACCGTCGTCACCCGGTCGCGCACGCGTTCCAGCGCCGTGCGCGTGCCGTCGGTGGAACAATCGTCCACCACAATAATTTCCTTGTCCGCCACGGGCGCATCCCAAACGGCTTGGACGATTTGTTCAATCGTTTCGCGTTCATTGTAGCAGGGAATGACAATCGAGACCTTCATCGAATTTCAGAACGTTTTACGCCTCATGCTTTGCCGCCGCCCTAAATTCCGGGACCAATCGCGCCAACGCCGCAAGCGTCTCCGCCGCATCGCCTCCGCGCGCCGTTTCCACTAACGCCTCGATCCCCGCATACAATTGCGCCTGCGCGCTCGCCGCCGCTTTCACCCCATTCCGCGCCACAAAAATTTTCTCGCGCGCCGTGCGCTCGTACCGCTCGTCCGAAATAAACAATTCTTCATACAATTTCTCGCCGGGCCGCAAACCAATGTATTCGATCTCAATGTCGCGTCCCACCTCCAAACCATGCAAGCGAATCAAGTCCCGCGCCAAATCTACAATCTTTACCGGCTCGCCCATGTCCAACGTGAAAATTTCGCCGCCTTGCCCCAACGCCGCCGCCTGCAATACCAATTGCACCGCCTCCGGTATCGTCATGAAAAAACGCCGCACCTCCGGATCCGTCACCAACACCGGACCCCCGTTCGCTATCTGCTGCCGAAACAGCGGCACGACGCTCCCGCGCGACCCCAAGACGTTCCCAAACCGCACCGCCACATACCGCCGCCCCGTCTCCTGCGCCCGCGCATGTACATACAATTCCGCCACCCGCTTGGTCGCGCCCATCACGCTCTCGGGATTCACCGCCTTGTCCGTCGAAATCATGACGAACGTTTCCACCCCCGCCGCTTCCGCCGCATCCAACGTCACGCGCGTACCCAGCACGTTATTCGTCACCGCATCCGGCGCATTGCTTTCCATCAACGATACGTGCTTGTGCGCGGCGGCATGAAACGCCAAATGTGGCTGCGCTTCGTGCATCACCCGCCGCATGCGCGGTTCATCCCGCACGTCCGCAATCACCGGCGTAATAGCCAAATGCGGATACGCCGCGCACAGTTCGTTGTATTGCATAAAGACGCTGTTCTCGCCGTGTCCCACCAGATACAAATGCGCGGGCGCGCCGCGGGCGATTTGACGGCACAGTTCGCCCCCAATCGAACCGCCCGCGCCGGTGACCAAAACGCGTTTGCCGCACACCAGCGCCTTGACCGCCGCCGCATCGCCCAAGACCGGTTCGCGCCGCAGCAAATCTTCGATTTCGATATTCCGCAGTTTGCTGACCGTCACCGTCCCGTTCAAGAGTTCAAAGACGCCCGGCACGGTTTGCACCGGCAGCCGTTCGTTCAGACAGCGCGCGGTGATTTCGCGCAGCGTCTTGCCAGCCGCCGTCGGCATTGCAATAATCAGGCGCTCCAGCCGCCCTTCGCGCGCCAGCCGTTCGATGCAGGCGCGTCCGCCCAACACGGGCAGTCCTTGAATCGTCAATTTGTGCTTTTTGGGATCGTCGTCCAGAAACGCAATCGGCTGCATGCCCAACTGCGGATTGCTCAACATTTCGCGCGCAATCATGGCGCCCGCTTCGCCCGCGCCGTAAATGACGACGCGCTGCGGCGCCGCCGGCGCGGCGCGCCGCGCGCGCGCGCGACGGTCCAGCCAGCGCACGCTGCCCCGCCCGCCGCCCACATAGACCAAGACCAACAGCGCTTCGAGCAGCGGCAGCGAGCGCGGCAAATTATTCACCAAGCCGAGCGGATAGAGGAGCGCAAAAAAGACCGCGAGATTCAAAAGCGTCCCCAAGCCCACCGCTTTGACCAGCGCCCACATCTCTTCGATGCCCGCATACTGCCAATAAACGGAATAGAGGCGCCGCGATAGAAAAGCGGCGAGCCAGACGAGCGCGCTGACGAGGGTATAAACGATCAAACCGGAGACGTATGCAGGATGCAGCGGCGGGTCGCCGTACAGAAACAGCGCGACGGTGGGCAGCAGCGCGAGCGCGACCACGTCCAAGATGAAAAAATAGCGGTTGCGAAAATACGTCATGGTCTGCGCGAAATGGTCGAACCAGAGTTCTCGAGTCATGGAGGTTCTCCTGATCAATCCAACCAAATCAATGCCGTCCGCAGCAAAATTTTCAAATCCGTCCAAAATGTGCGCCGTCGCAAATATGCCAATTCCAAGTCGAGTTTAGCGAGTGCAAACCAGTGGGACTCTATTCCTTGTCGCGTGAAATTTACGGGCAAAAAAAGAGCCATCCTTACGAACCCAGCCGCCGCGAAAAAATCAAAACGCCGCGCCGCGTTTGACGAGGATGACAAGCGCAAGAAACAAGGAACGCTAAATCAAGAATCCCGGCGCCGCCGCCAAGCGATCAAAACTCGTCCAATATCCCCTGCGCCCAAACTCTAAAAAACTATATTTTCTACCCGCGCTCCGCCGGTCCGTCACCATCAAGATGACCGACTCGTCAGACAAAATTCGCTTGCCGACCTCACCACAACAGCAATTCATTATACCAAACCTTATTACAGAAAAAATAAAGATTTGGCGCTGAATTGATACAACTTTTTTCCGTTCGAGCGTTACGCCAATTCGCGCTTACGCCCATCGCAGCGGCGAACTATTATACCAAATCTTTGCAAATGTAATGCTTTTGTTATCTTGCGCGACTCGCGCAGATGCGCCGTTTTTTGTATCGCCTTGCGCAATGCGAAATGCGCAAGCTATATTGCGCGTGCGGGAAACGCGACGGAATCGTTCAAACGTTCGCGCGTGGAACCGACGCGGCAGCGCAAAACAGTCCTAGCCGCTCGGCGCGTCGGTTACGCGCGCCGCAAACGCGTGCGCCAGAGGACGACCGCCGCCGCAATCAGCGCGCCAAACGAAATCGCCGCTCCAATCGCGCGCGGCGGCGTCGTGCCAAAATGCGTCGTGACCGTATGCGCGCCGGCGGGAACGTTCAACGCAATCAGCCCTTGCGCGCCGTACGGTTCAATGGCGACCGGCGCGCCGTCCAACGTCGCCGTCCAACCGGGAAAATAGCGCGTGTAAAACATGACGCGCGCAGGCGTCGCCGCGTTCACGCGAACCGTATCCCCGGACACGCGGCGCTCCAATAATTCGACGCTGCCCGCGCCCTCCACGACGACGGCTTTGGTCGTAATCTTGCCCGCGCGATACTGCTCCACCAACGGCGAATCCTGCGGACGCTCCTGAATCCAAATCGTATCGCCCAACAATTCACGGTCCTTGACCTGAAAATCCATCATTGTATTCCAGGTGAACTGCGTATCCGTATATTGCGGGCGCGCGAACGGAAACATCGAAAACGCAATGAGGAGGGAAAAAATCAGAGCCGCGCGAAACGGTTCCCCCGTAGCGAACGTCTCGCCGCAGCGTTCGCCAACCGCGCGCGCCTCGCCGCCACGTTCGCCAACCGCGCCGCGTTCGCCATCCCCAACGCGTTCGCCAACCGCGCGCACCGCCGCGCCAGCGAGGAACGCCAACGCGAACGCGCTCACAAACAGCGCGCGCCAAGGAAATTGTACAAACGCGACGATGGGCGCGGCGAGTTCCCACAACGGCGTCGAAACGGAAAACATCGCCAGCGCCGCCGCGAGCGCGACGCACGCGAAATAGATCAATTGCGCGCTCGAACGTTCCGCGCGTTTCAACGTGAACAGCGCCAAGATTCCAAAAAACAGCGGCATGACGCCGAGCTGCAAACTAAATTGGTCGGCGCCGTTGACGCCGGCGTACCCGTATCCCCAGAACGGCGACAGCAGTTGCGACGGATTCAAAAAATGCAAACGAAAATTGAAAAAACCGCCAATCAACGGATCGTTCGTCAGATATTTTTGTTCCAACGCAACGGGCAGAAAAAAAACGGCGGCGACGCCGACGCCCCAAAGCATCGCCAAGCAGGAACGAACAAGGGGAGAATTCCAAGCGCGCGCGCTTGCCCGCCCGTCATTCGTCCTTCGCCGTTCGTCGTTATCCGTTCGCCGTTCGCTCCACCCCAAGACCAAAATGTATCCCAAAATCACGGGCGAGAACAGCGCCGTCATTTGGACGTGCGTCAAAATCATGCCGCCGTACGCGAGCGCGGCGAGGGGAACGTAAAAAAAGCGGCGCGTGGAAAAAATCTGATAGACGCATCCCAAGACCAACGGCGGAAAAATGAACGCGAGAAATTCGGGCATCGCGCCGCGCACGTACAAATCCACGACATGATACGGCGCGAACAAATACGCGACGCCCGCGACCAAGCCCGCGTTCTTGCCCATGACGCGCGACGCGAACCAATACATGCCGCCCGCGCTGGCAAACCAACCGACGGCTTCCATCGCTTTGATTGCGGACGGAAAATCCAAACCGACGAGATGAAACAATTCCGCGCCATAGTACGGCAGCGGCGCGAGAATGAGCCACACCGGATAACCGTACCCGAACACCATGTCCGTCGCCCAACGCGGATACAGCGCGCCGTCGCGCAGCGCCGCGTCGAACGTTTGCATAAAGTACACCGTGTGCCGCGCGTCGTGCGCGAACATGAAATAACCGGGCGCGGTCAGAGGCGCGGCGACGAGCGCCGCAAACGCGAGGAGAACGACAAATTGCAGAGAAAATTTTAGACGCGCCACGTGAGCGGATTATCCAGTCCGCAAAAAATTACGGGTTCTTTACGCGAATCCGTCCAAGCGGAACGAATCTTGCGAAATAAAGGAAAAATGGGAAAATTTCGCGCCAATTCGCCTTGATTCGTACAGATTCGCGTTTTCCACGCCAACCGCGCGCACGCTTGATCCAGCTTGGCGTAACGCGAGTTACGACGTAATTTTTTTACGGCTTGATCGTTTTACGCAAAGGTCATAGACCCACAAACCAATGGCAATCAAAAATGAAATGCCCGAAAGCACGGCGCCGATCGCGCGCGGCGGCGTATCTTCAAAGCGCAGCCACAAACCATGTTCGCCCTGCGGAATGGTCACTTGGATGCGTCCGTACGGCGGTTCGATTTCAATCGGCAGTTCGCGGACGATTTCGTTCGAGCGCGAGGGCGTGAGATACGCGCGCCAGCCGGGGTACATTTGCACATTGAACGTCAGCGTCACGTCGCCGTTGGGCGCATTGTAATCTACGCGTTCGCCGTCCACGCGCAGCGAGGTGGGCGTGACCCGCACAAAGACCCATTCGGGCAGCGAGCCAAAATCAATTTTCGATTTTACATTTTTACCCGCGACATAATTATCCGCCAACGGCGACCAGCGCGGTTGTTCGTCCGCGTATTTCGTCGTCCCCGTCATTTCATTCGCCGAGTTTTCAAAACGCATCAAGCCCGCCAAACTCACCGGGCCCTCTTTCGGTTCGAGGATATTTTGGGAAATGAGGTACGGATAGCTGCCGAGCAGGACGAGCGCCGCCAGCGCCAGCGTCGCCAACGAAAATTTCGCGCGCCGCGCCGCGTCCGCCGCGCAGTCGTCCAGCAGCATTACACTGCCACCGAGCGCCGCGAGCGAAACGGTCGTCAGCGTGAGCAAACGCCACGGGAATTGCGCCACGCTCGCCAAACCGAACGCGCGCCACGCGGGCAGCGAAAATTCAAACATCAAGGCGACGACGCCGAGCGTGAGACCGAGAAAAAATAAAACGTACGCGCGTTTTTGATTCGGATTTTTGACCGCGACAAACAAAGAAAAAAAGGCGAGGACGACGGGAACGAGACCGAGTTGAAACGACAAGCCGTCCACCGGGCCCAGATTGCTGATGCCGAAACCCCACACGGGGCTGAACAATTGAAACGCTTCGACGAAATGATCTTGGTAATCGTAATAATTTTGCGTCCACTGCGCGACGTTGATATAGCGATATTCCAAAATCAACGGCAGCATAAAAATCGCCGTCAGCCCCAAACCCAACGCGACCGCGCCGAACGTCGGCAGCGCGTTACGCAGCAAGCCCAAAAAATTTGCGCGCGAAAAAAATTTGGATTTCAAAGCGCGCGTTCGCAATAGCAAAAACACAATCCACGCCGCGAGGACGAGCGTGAACAATAACGCGATGCCGTTGTGCGCGAAAACCATGCCCGCGTACGCGAACGCCGCAAACAAGACGCTGCGAAGCGTGCGGTCGTTGACCGTATCGTAAAACGCCCACAGCGTCAGCGGCAAAAAGACGAGCGCGACGGATTCCGCCAATGCCGCGCGCACATACACGTCAATCAAATGGTACGGCATCAAGACGTACAGCAAGCCCGCGAGAAACGCCGCGTTCTTGTTTTCCAAGACGCGCTTTACAAAACCGTACATCGCCAAACCGGACAAGACCCACGCCAGCGCAAAAACAATTTTCGCCGTCGCCACGAAATCAAAACCGACGAGATGGAAAAATTCGCCGACAAAAAACGCGAGGGGTCCGTAAACGTTAAAGAGCGGATAGCCGTACCCGTACGTCATGTCGGGAAACCAGCGCGGATACCAGACGCCCGCGCGAAAAACGCGGTCGAATTCAAATTGAAAATAGATCGCGTGCCGCGCGTCGTGCGCGCCCCAGAAATATCCCGGCTGCAGCAGCGGACCCAGCGCAATGAGCGAAAGGAGCGCGAGCGCCAGCGCATGACGATCCAGCGTCAAGCGAACGCCGCCGCGCGCCAACAAACGGCGCAGCGCGTTCAAACCGCTGCCGTCCGCCGAACGATTGATGACGATGGCGGGCTGCCTCACCGCGCCTCCTCAATCTGAATTTCCGTCGCGCCGGTTTCCGTCGGCGCAGGTTGTCCCGTCGCCGTCGGATAAATGCCGAGCCGCAGCTGATACCCTTCGGGCGGACCGTCCAAACTGATTTGAACCGTATGCGTATCGCTGATGACCGCGCCGGGCTGCAGCTGCAGCGTGGAAAGCGCGCCGCCTTGCGGCTTCTCGTCCGTCGCGCCCCACTGCCGGCCGTTTGCGTCAACAATGTGCAGAAAAACCGTGTAATCGCGATTCGGCTGTTTTAACGCTTGCCACGTCAATGCAAGTTCCACCGTCGCGCCGTGACGCCAGACGCCGGGCGGGCGCACAATTTTGGCGTCGAGCAAAGCCAATTCGTCGTTGAAAATTGCGCGCGCGGGTTGGGTCGGATTCAAATCAAAAAATTGCGGCGCCAAGTACGGATACGCCGCCAAGAGCGGCACAATGACCAACGCGGCGAGCAGTGGAATTTCGGCAAAGCGTTCGTCCGCCTGCGCTGCCGCGCCCGCGACCAACGCCAACGTCAACGCGACCCAGCTCAACAGTTGAAACGGATACTGCAAAACAAAACCGAGCGTGAAATTCCAAAGCGGTTCCGCCCACGGCAGCATCAATACGACCAGCGCGGCGGCGCACAAAACGTTGACGACCGCCGCGCGATACGCGCGCTGCGCACGCGCGGACGCGCGCCCGTTGCGAAACAACAACGCCAGCGTCAAAATCGTCAAGCCCAACGCGGCGATGCCGATTTGATACGTTGTCTCTTGATTCGCGCGTTCGGGCGCGAATACGCCGCGCGGCGGCGCGCCGCCCCACGTCGCCGTAAAAAATTGGAACGGATACACAAACGCGGGAATAAAACCGTTCGGCAAAATAATTTGCGCTTGCGCGAAAAGAGACGGCGCGCGAATTGCCAAGCCCAACGCGAGGCCCAGCGCTATCGCCGACAGCGCGCGCCAGAACGTCGCGCGTTCGCGGCGCATGAACCATATCCACGCGAGCGCAAACGCGCCAAACGCGATAGCGAGCCCCGTTTGCGTCAACGTCAGCGCCAACATAACGAGCGCCGGAAAAATTAGCGCGCGCGGACGGCGGTCTATTTTGTCCAACGCGTACAGCGCGAGCGGAAACAGCGCGTACGCCGCCGCTTCGCCGAACGCGCCGCGCTGATACACGAGCGCAATGTGGTACGGAAAATACACATAGAGCGCCGCCGCCAGCAGCGCGCCCGCGTCGTTTTTCAAAACGCGCTGCGCCAAGGCAAACGACGCGTACGCGGAAACGAGAAACGCGAGCGCGTACGTCAATTTCACCGCGTCGAGGTATGTCAAGCCGACGCGATGAAACGTTACGGCAAACCAATACGGCAGCGGACCATCTAGGCGGAATACATCGAACGCGCGGCCCCACGTCGGCGCCCACGTCAAAATACCGCCGAGACGTCCGTCGAGGTCAATAACGTTATACACGGCGGCATAACCCGTATTGGATTGAAAAAAGCCCGGATACCACAGCGGAGCGATTGCAAAAACCGAAAGGAGCAGGGCGAGGACGGGATACAGGATATTAACGTTGGCGCTTGAAAATGCCGCGCGCCGGAGGTGAACAGACACGGGCGGAATTATAGAATGGTAAATGCAGAACGCAAAATAACATAAAGCGCGCCGCCAATCCCCCCATCGCGCTGCCGCATAATTTTTTGACTAGGGCTGGCGCAAAGTCGCGTGTCGTGCCAAGACCCCAAGTGTTTTGCGACGCGAATGCCCATCGCGTCGCGCGGCGCGGCAAAAACGTTTGGGGTCTTGCGGACAATGTGCCAGCCCTGATTTTTTGACAAAGCGGTATCGTCATGTTATATTCGTTCGCGCTCACAGGGTTTGTGATTTCGGCTCTGTGAGCGGTTGTGTGTCATACGCCGACGTCAAAAATTTATCAAAACAATATACTGGAACTCATCCAGAGGAGGCGGAGGGAACGGCCCGATGAAGCCTCGGCAACTGGGCAGTCGCCAGCGCGCAAGGAATCCGTTTAGCGGACGCCGCGCGCGCGGGACTGAAGCAGTGCCAATTCCGCAAGTCCGTTATGCGAGACGCGACTTGAAAGATGAGCATGACTCATTTCGGTACGCGTCTCCCTGTGTGGGAGATTTTTTTTTGCAGATTTTTCGCTCTTTTTTTCGAGAGTGGACGAGGATGAATTTTTAATGCGAACTCTGGAATTGCGCGGCAATGTCGTCCGCATGATTGACCAACGGCGTTTGCCGGGCGAACTCGTGTACGTTGAAATCCGCGATTATCCAACCATCGCGCGTTCGATTCGAGAAATGTGGGTGCGCGGCGCGCCGGCGTTGGGCGCGGCGGGCGCGTTCGGCCTCGCGCTCGCGGCGCAAAATTCCAAGGCGACGACGCGCGACGCGCTGCTGGACGAGTTGGAACGCGCGAGCCAAGAGCTGTACGCCACGCGTCCGACGGCGGTCAATCTCGGCTGGGCGCTGCAGCGCGTTTTGCATACAGCGCGCGCGTCTGCGTTGGACGCGAACGGTTTGCGCGATGTGGTCGTCGCCGAAGCGCACGCGATTGCGGCAGAGGACATTGCGACGAATGAAAAAATGGCGCGGCACGGCGCGGCGTTGATTGACGACGGCGATACGATTATTCATCACTGCAACACGGGTCCGCTGGCGACGGTGGACGTCGGCACCGCGCTCGGCTGCATCATTCAAGCGCACCGCGACGGCAAAAAGATTCATGTGCTGGTGGACGAAACGCGCCCGCGCTTGCAAGGCGCGCGCTTGACCGCGTGGGAATTGATGCAGTACGGCGTGCCGATGACGTTGATCGCGGACAACGCGGCGGGACATTATTTGTATCGCGGTTTGGCGAACAAAGTTTTTTACGGCGCGGACCGCGTGGCGGCGAACGGCGACGTGGCGAACAAAATCGGTTCGTACAAACTCGCCGTCGTGGCGCGCGAAAATCATGTGCCGGTGTATGCGGTGATGCCGACTTCGACGATTGATTTGACGCTGGCGTCGGGAATGGACATTCCCATCGAAGAGCGCGACGCCGAAGAAGTGACGACGATTGACGGCGTGCGCGTGGCGCCGGAAGGCGTGCGCGTCGGCAATCCCGCGTTCGACGTGACGCCGCACAAATATCTCACGGGCATCGTCACCGAGCGCGGCGTAGCGTATCCGCCGTTCGAGGAAAATCTGAAAAAGATCATGGACGTTGTGGAGAGGTGAAGGCGGTATCCCAAAAATTGTGTGATTTTCGCGTCCTGAGGTTAAAACCTCATGGCAAGAGAATTTTGGCAAGCGCAGTTTGCGCACGCATTTATGCGGCGTCGCTTGCCAGCAGTTTTCAAACTGCGGATTTTATACACAACGCGCCACACCGCCGCGTTTGTCCAAGAATCTGAAATCGAAAATCTGAAATCAAAAATCTAAAATTCCTATGAGCGTCGTTATTACAGGCAGCATTGCCTACGATTACATCATGTCTTTTCCGGGTTTTTTCCAAGACCATATTCTCCCGGAAAAAATCCACGAGATTAGCGTCTCGTTCCTCGTGGATTCCATGAAAAAACAGCGCGGCGGCATCGCCACCAACATTGCATACAATCTCGCGCTGTTGGGCGAACGCCCGAAAATCATGGCGACCGTCGGCGAAGATTTTGACGATTACCGCCGTTGGCTCGAATTGCATTACATTGACACCTCCGCCATCATCGCCATCCCCAATGAATTTACCGCGTCGTTTTTTGTGTCCACCGACAAAAGGCAAAATCAAATCGCCTCGTTTTATACCGGCGCGATGGCGCACGCGAAATTGGTGTCGTTCCAAGACCATATCAACGGCGACATCGAGCTCGCGGTCATTTCGCCCAACGCGCCCGACGCGATGGTGCAGTACGTCAAGGAATGTAAAGCGCTGAACGTTCCATACATCTATGACGCGTCGCAGCAAATCATCCGTCTCGACGGCGAGGACCTCAAAGAGGGCTGTCGCGGCTCCAAGATGATTATGCTCAACGATTACGAGTTGAGCATGTTGGAAAACAAAACGGGTTGGACGCAAGCCGAAATCGCCGCGCAAACCGAAACGCTGATTGTGACCTATGGCGAAAACGGTTCCAAGATCACGCACGCGGGCGAAACGATTCACATTCCCGCCGCCGCGCCGCATCAAAGCGGCGAACCGACCGGCGCGGGCGACGCGTACCGCGCGGGCATCATCAAAGGCATGATCCATCAGCTCTCCTGGGCGTTCACCGGGCGGCTCGGTTCGCTCGCCGCGACCTACGCGTTGGAACAGTACGGCACGCAAAATCACCGTTACGATTTAGCCGAATTCAGCGCGCGTTTCAGACAAGAATTTGGCGAATGGCAAGAGCTGGACAAGTTAAAAGTACAAAGCGAAAAGTTAAAAGCGAAAAGTTAAAAGCGAAAAGTTAAAAGTAGAACAAAAAGCATACAGCTAAAAGCGCAAAGCGTACTTTGAACTTTTAGCTTGGAGGAATCATGTCAATCAAAACGTTTGACGTTCGCGATGAAGGGCTGGCGACGCAAGGGCGCTCGCGCATCGAATGGGCGGAACAGGAAATGCCCGTCTTGCGCCAAATCCGCGAACGATTTGCCAAGGAACGCCCGCTCAAAGGGCAAAAAATCGCCGCGTGTTTGCACGTCACGACCGAAACGGCGAACCTGATGCGGACGCTCGTCGAAGGCGGCGCGGACGTACTGTTGTGCGCGTCGAATCCGCTTTCGACCCAAGACGACGTAGCCGCGTCGCTCGTCGCGCATTGGGAAGTCCCCGTCTATGCCATCAAAGGCGAAGACAACGCCACGTACTATTCGCACATCAACAGCGTCCTCAACGCGAATCCCAATATCACGATGGACGACGGCGCGGATTTGGTTTCGACGATTCACAAAGAACGCACCGATTTATTGAAACACATTCTCGGCGGCACCGAAGAGACGACGACGGGCGTCATTCGTTTGCGCGCGATGGCGGCGGACGGCGCGTTGAAATTTCCCGTGATTGCGGTCAACGACGCGCAGACCAAACATTTCTTTGACAATCGCTACGGCACCGGGCAGTCCACCATTGACGGCATTTTGCGCGCGACCAACGTTTTGTTCGCTGGCAAAACGACCGTCGTCGCCGGCTATGGCTGGGTCTCGCGCGGCATCGCCAGCCGCGCGCGCGGCATGGGTTCGCGCGTGGTGGTGACCGAAGTGGACCCGCTGCGCGCGTTGGAAGCGGCGATGGACGGGTACGAAGTTTTGCCCATGCTCGAAGCCGCCAAAATTGGCGACATTTTTGTCACCGCCACCGGCGATACGCACATTCTCGATACGCATCACTTCGCCGTCATGAAGGACGGCGCGCTGCTTTCCAATTCGGGTCACTTTAACGTCGAAATCAATATCCCGGAATTGGAAAAAATGGCGACGCAAAAGCGCCGCGTGCGCGAATTTGTGGATCAATACATTTTGCCCGACGGCCGCCGCTTGAATTTGTTGGGCGAAGGACGCCTCATCAATCTCGCCGCCGCCGAGGGCCATCCCGCCAGCGTGATGGATATGAGTTTTGCCAATCAAGCGCTCGCCGCCGAATTCATGGTGAAAAATCACGCCGCATTGAAACCGCAAGTCTATTCCGTGCCGCAAGAAGTGGACGCCGAAATCGCGCGTTTGAAACTCGCCGCGATGGGCATTCACATTGACACGCTCACCGCCGAACAATCCAAATATCTCTCTTCGTGGGAAGAAGGAACGTAGAAATTTTTGATTTGAGATTTATGCTTTCTGATTGCGCCCTTGCGCGGCGCATACATCATAAATCGCAAATCATAAATCATAAATACACATGACCACTACTTTTATGGCGGCGCCCAAAATGCTGCTGACTTCGGAATCCGTCACCGAGGGCCATCCCGACAAAGTGTGCGACCAAATTTCAGACGGCGTGCTGGACGCGATTTTTGCCCAAGACCCGCAAGGGCGCGTCGCGTGCGAAGCGGCGGCGAGCGGCGGCTTGGTCGCGGTGATGGGCGAAATCACCACCACCGCCGCGTTTGACGCCTATGACATTGTGCGGACGACGTTGGACCGAATCGGTTACAACGACAGCAAAGTGTGTCTCGATTACAAAACAGCGGGCATTCTCGTTTCCATCAAAAAACAATCGCCCGATATTGATATGGGCGTGAGTCACGCGCTCGAAGAACGCGAAGGCGACGCCGACCCGTTCGACCAAATCGGCGCGGGCGATCAGGGCATGATGATCGGTTTCGCGTGCAATGAAACGCCGGAGCTCATGCCGCTCACCATTTCGCTCGCGCACAAATTGACCAAGCAGCTCGCATACGTACGCAAAGAAGGCGTGCTGCCCTACCTCGGACCCGACGGCAAATCGCAAGTGACCGTCGAATACGCGTACGGCAAACCGAAACGCGTGGACGCGGTCGTGATTTCGACGCAGCACTGGCAAGATTTGGATCAAAAGAAAATCGCGGCGGACATTCGGAAATACGTCATCGAAGCGGTGGTGCCAGCCGAGCTGCTCGACAAAGACACGAAAATTTATATCAACCCGACGGGGCGCTTTTTCATCGGCGGACCGATGGGCGACGCGGGTTTGACGGGCCGCAAAATTATCGTGGACACTTATGGCGGGATTGCGCGTCACGGCGGCGGCGCGTTCAGCGGCAAAGACCCGACAAAGGTGGATCGTTCCGCCGCGTACGCCGCGCGCTATGTGGCAAAAAACGTCGTCGCCGCCGGTTTGGCGGACCGCTTTGAATTGCAAGTGGCGTACGCGATTGGCGTGGCGCATCCCGTTTCGGTGATGGGCGAAACGTTCGGCACGGAAAAAGTACCGCACGAACGCATCAACGAACTCATTCGCCAACACTTTGATTTGCGTCCCGCCGCGATTATTCGCGATTTGGATTTGCGCCGTCCGATTTACCAAGCGACGGCGGCGTACGGACATTTTGGACGTCACGACATTGACGCGCCGTGGGAACGCACCGACAAGGCGGAAATTCTGCGCGACGAAGCCGGCTTGGACGGGAAATAATTTCGAGAAAAAAATTCCGACAATTTGCATTGTCGGAATTTTTTTTAGGGGGATGCCGCGCGCGTCCTCTGTCGTGCGTCAGACCTTTAATGCTTTGTTTGAACGCGTCCCCCGCGCGGTTCGCGCTCGCGTTCTCGTTTCGCTCTGAGCGACTAGAGGTTTTACCACATCCCAAACTGTCTCGGGGTGTTTTGCCGCAACCTGAAGCAACACGCGCGCCGCGCCCTTTGGCGCTCTACGCCCCTGTTCCCAATTCTGCAAAGTCGCAACGCTGATTCCAAGCAGCGCGGCAAATTGCCCCTGCGAAAGCCGATAGTTCGCGCGGATACGCCTTACGTCAGTTTTAGCTACAACAAATTTGCGCGATGGCGCAAGCTTGCCCCGCAAAATCGCGCCGCCTTCGCGCGCGCTCGTTACGAGTTCTTGGAACAGTTCCTCTTTCACGGAAATTCCTCCTCGACAATCTTTTTCAAGGTCTTGAGCTGTTCACGCGTCAAATCCTCTTGGTCATGCTTGCTGTAGATGAGCAGCATCAGCAATTGTGCTTGCGCGACTGCCCAATAGTAAATGACGCGCGAACCGCCGCGCTTACCTCTGCCTTTGGCTGCCCAACGAAACTTGCGCAAACCGCCGCTCCCCACGATGATCGCCCCAGCATTGGGGCGATCGGCTAAGGCAATCTGCAATTCTCGATATTCTGCGTCCGATAACAATTCTTGCACCTGACGCGTAAAAACCAAAGTTTCAATAATGACCATTTCAGAGACCTTGACGGCTTGTCAAAAACGACTATACGCCATTGACGTATATATGTCAAATGATGAAATGGCGGAGGCGTTTCTCATCCCGCGACCTGACGCACGGCAACGCAACGAGCTCGCTTTGCGCGCGTTCGACGGCGCTCGGACACTTGACGATATTCGACGTTCAACGATCACTCATCCGTCCGATTCAGAACTACATCGGCTGGATTTTGCCCTTGTCAAGACCGTACCAAGCAAAGACGTCGGCGCACTGACTTGGCGTCTCGGTCACGAAAGCCCTCTCACGCATCTATTATTAACGTTCTGATTATAACGGAAAACGAACCGAATGGCGCGCGGAATGGCGGAATCTGTCAGCGCTTTGGTATCGCAATTACATTGACGCAATGCGAGAAATCAGTATGCTATATTCATTCGCTTGAAAAAGCGGAGGAATCTCAATATGTCAGAAACAATTGCCTATCGCATCCGCGGCGGACATCCCGTGCGCGGAGAAATTAAAACGCTGGGCGCGAAAAATTTTGCGACCAAAGCGATGGTCGCCGCGCTCTTGAGCGAAAAAACGACGACGTTGACGAACGTGCCGCCGATTGGCGATACGGACATTACGCAGGAAATGTTGGAATCGGTGGGCGTGCGCGTGACGCGTCACGGCGACGCGATGCAGATTGACCCTTCGGCGATGAAATCGTCGCACGTGCCGACGCCACATTCGGGCAGCAATCGCATTCCAATTCTTTTATTGGGCGCGCTGCTGCATCACTGGAGCGAGGTGTTTGTGCCAGTGTTGGGCGGCTGCAAAATCGGCACGCGCGGCGTGGATTTTCATCTCGCGGCGATACGCGCGTTCGGCGGCATCATCGAAGAAACGGACGATGGCTTTGTCGCGCGGCGTTACGGCAAACTGCGCGGCGCGCAAATCCATCTGCCCTACCCGAGCGTCGGCGCGACGGAAACGAGTTTGTATCTCGGAGCGCTGGCGGAGGGGCGCACCGTCATTACCAACGCCGCCATCGAGCCGGAAGTTTTTGAACTGATTACGATGCTGCGTTCGATGGGCGCGATTATTTTTACCACGCCGAACCGCGAAATTCGGATTGACGGCGTTCCCACATTGCAGGGAACCACAATGCCGATTCTGGGCGACCGCATCGAAGCCGCGTCGTGGGCGTGTCTCGCGTGCGCGTCGAACGGCGATATTACGGTGAACGGCATTCGTCCCGAAACGCTCGGCAACTTTTTGTCGTATTATCAGCTCGTCGGCGGCGGCATCGAACTGCTGGGCGCGGAACGGATTCGTTTTTTCCGCCGCGGCGCGATTCGTCCGACGATGATCGAGACGGATGTGTACCCTGGTTTTTCGACGGATTGGCAGCAGCCGTTCGCCGTGCTGCTGACGCAAGCGGACGGAATTTCGGTGATCCACGAGACCGTGTACGAGAAACGCTTTGGCTATTTGAAAGCGTTGAACAAACTCGGCGCGAAAACGCAGCTGACGACGCACTGTCTCGGCAGCGTGGCGTGCCGTTATCGCGACCAAGGACACGAGCACAGCGCCATCATCATGGGGCCCACGCCGTTTCACGACGCGGACGAAATCACGATTCCCGATTTACGCGCGGGCTTGGCGTACGTGATTGCGGCGGCGATTGCGCCGGGGGAAACGCAGGTGAACGGCGTCGCGTTTCTGGAACGCGGTTACGGCGACATTGTGCCGCGTTTGACGGCGCTGAATTTGGGGATTGAAAAAACGCCGCTTGCACCGCGCGAACTTGCGATGGCGTGAAGCGACCGAAACCGCCCGCGCGAAATGGCGCGGGCATTTGTTTTGTAGAGCCAAAAACCCGCAAACGTTTTCACCACACGGTGCAACGCGATGGATTTTGCGTCGCAAAACGTTAGGGGTCTTGCGCGGTCTGACGCTTTTATTTGTGAAAGATATTGCAAAACGCCGCGCGCGTGTTATAATCTCGCATCGCGTGACCGAACGCAAAGAGCGGGGCAAATTTCAAATTTGGTCCGCCTTTTCTGGAGAATGGCGTGCGCATATTGATTACCGGAATCGCCGGATTTGCAGGGAGCTTTCTCGCCGAATATCTGTTGCGGCATGAACCGCCCTCCGGTCTAGAACTGTGGGGCGTGTCGCAGGTGGGCGGCGAGCATCCGCCCGGCGACGCGCGCATTTCTTTTACGGCGGGCGATTTGACCGACCCGCATTTTACCGCCGAACTTTTGGCGCAACTCGAACCAGATCGCATTTATCATCTCGCCGCCCAAGCGTTCGTTCCCGTCTCTTGGCAAGACCCCTGGGCGACGCTTGAAAACAATATCCGCGCGCAAACGAATTTGCTTCACGCCGCCGCGCGGCAAAAATCGCGCGCGCACATTCTCGTCGTCGGCTCGAACGAGGAATACGGACGCGTCACGCCCGCCGATTTGCCGATTGACGAAGACACGCCCCTGCGTCCCGACAGTCCCTACGGCGTAAGCAAAATCACGCAAGATTTTTTGGGGCTGCAATACTTTCTCAGCCACCAATTGCATATCGTGCGCGTGCGTCCGTTCAATCACATTGGACCCCGCCAGAACGAACGCTTTGCCGCCGCCAATTTCGCCAAACAAATCGCCGAAATCGAAGCGGGCAAACGCGCATCCGTTTTGCGCGTGGGCAATTTGGACGCGCAGCGCGATTTTACCGACGTGCGCGATATGATGTGCGGATACGTTTTGGCGTTGGAACGCGGCAGCGCGGGCGAGGTGTACAACATCGGTTCGGGCAAACCGCGCGCGGTGCGCGAATTGGTGGAAACCTATCAGCGGCTGGCGCGCGTACCGTTTGAAATCGAATACGACCCGGAACGTATGCGTCCCTCCGACACGCCCGTCAGTTATTGCGACGCGACGAAATTGAAAAACGCGACGGGCTGGGAACCGCAAATTCCCTTTGAGCAAACGCTGCGCGATATTTTAGAGTATTGGCGCAGCCGCGTGAAAAACGACGGATAGCGAACGCCCCGCGCGCACTATCGCACTATCGCACTACCTACACTATCGCACTATCGCACTACCTGCACCATCGCACTATCGCACTATCGCACTATCGCACTACCTGCACCATCGCACCACCCGCGCCATCGCGCTAAACGTACGAGGTAATTTTCAAATATGAGTAAAAAGGTCGGCATCGTCTCGGGAGTAACGGGTCAGGACGGCAGCCATCTCGCAGATTTTCTACTGGAACAAGGTTACGACGTCGTTGGCTTGATTCGGCGCACGAGCACCGTCAACTTTGAACGCATCGCGCACATCCAAGACAAAATCACAATCGTTCAAGCGGATTTGTTGGACGAAGTTTCGCTGATTGACGTGCTGCGCGAATATCGCCCGCAAGAGGTCTATAATCTCGCCGCGCAAAGTTTTGTGCCGACGTCGTGGAAGCAGCCCGTATTGACCGGCGAAGTGACCGCGCTCGGCGTGACGCGGATGTTGGACGCGATTCGCATCGTAGACCCGACGATTCGTTTTTATCAAGCGTCGTCTTCGGAAATGTTCGGCAAAGTGCAGCAAGTGCCGCAAACGGAAAAGACGCCGTTCTATCCGCGCTCTCCGTACGGCGTCGCCAAAGTGTACGGGCATTGGATTACGGTCAATTATCGCGAGTCGTACAATTTATTTGCGTGTTCGGGCATTTTATTCAATCACGAGGGCCCGCGGCGCGGCTTGGAATTTGTCACGCACAAAGTCACGCACGCCGCCGCCAAAATCGCGCTGGGTTTGGCAAAGGAATTAAAAATGGGCAACCTCGAAGCGAAACGCGATTGGGGCTACGCGCCCGATTACGTGCGCGCACAGTGGTTGATGCTGCAGCAGGATGCGCCGGACGATTACGTCATCGCCACCGGCAAAGAACATTCCGTCCGCGAACTGTGCAAAATCGCATTCGAAGCGGTGGATTTGGATTACACGCGTTACGTCGTCGAAAACAATCCGCAGGATATGCGCCCCGCCGAAGTGGACCAGCTCTTGGGCGACGCGAGCAAAGCGCGCGCGAAACTCGGCTGGTCGCCCAGCGTCACGTTCGAGCAAATGATTCAACTCATGGTCGAGGCGGATTTGGCGGCGCTGAAAAAAGCGCACGATTTGTAGAGAGGTAGAGAAGGAGACAGATAGACAAAGAGACGAGGCATACCTGTCTCCTTGCATACCCGTTTCCCCGTTATTTGATATGACTTTGAAAATTACATTCGGCACCGACGGTTGGCGCGGCGTCATTGCCGAAGATTACACATTTGAAAATGTGCGCCGCGCGGCGCAAGGCGTGGCGACATATTATGCCGAACAACAGCGCGCGCGCGAACGCGGCATGGTCATCGGTTACGACCATCGCTTTGCGTCCGAATATTTCGCGGCGGCGGCAGCCGAAGTGTTGGCGGCGAACGGGATTCCCGTTCTGCTTACCGAAATCGGCACGCCGACGCCCGTCATCTCTTACGCGGCGATTGCCAACCAAACCGCAGGCGCCATCAACATCACCGCATCGCACAATCCGGGCACCGACAACGGTTTCAAGGTTCGCACCGAATTCGGCGGCGCGGTGGCGCCGGACGTTTTGAAAATTATCGAGACCTTGATTCCAGACGACGCGGCGGACGTAAAACGGATACCGCTCACGGACGCGCTCGCGCAAAATGCGGTGAAAAAATTTGACGCCAGCCAAGCGTATCTCGAACATTTGCCCGCGATGATTGACGTCGCGCCGTTACAAAACGCGGGGCTCCACATCGTGCATGATCCGATGTGGGGCGTCGGCAGCGGCTGGTTGAAACGCATTTTGGACGGCGGCAAAACGACGGTGACGGAAATTCACAGCGGACGCAATCCGATTTTTCCCGACATGAAGCGGCCCGAACCGATTCCGCCAAACACCGCGCGTTTGCAAGAAACGGTTCCCGCGACGCACGCCAGCGCGGGTTTTCTCACCGACGGCGACGCCGACCGCGTGGGCTTTGTCGCCGAGAACGGGCGCTTTATCAATCAACTCGAAGTGTACGCGCTGCTCGCGTATTACCTTTTGGAAATTCGCGGTTGGCGCGGGCCCATCGTCAAAACGATTTCGACGACCTCGATGCTAAACAAACTCGGCGCAATTTACAACGTGCCGGTGTACGAAACGGGCGTCGGTTTCAAATTCATCGCGCCAAAAATGCTGGAAACGAACGCGCTGATGGGCGGCGAAGAATCGGGCGGCTTTGCCTTTCGCGGACACATGCCCGAACGCGACGGGATTTTGTGCAGCTTGTTTTTGATGGACTTGATGCGGCAATTGAACAAAACGCCGACGCAGCTCCTTGACCATTTGTTCGGAATCGTCGGGCCGCATTATTACGACCGCATTGATACGCCGTTTCCGCCGTCGCGCAACGCCGAGGTGCGCGCCAAAATCGCCAACGAAAAACCGACGCGCATCGCCGACATTCCCGTCGTCCATATCAATACGCTCGACGGTTTTCGTTATGAGATGAACGACGGCGGTTGGATGCTCATTCGTTTCAGCGGCACAGAACCAATTATTCGCGTGTACACCGAAACGACGCATCAAGACAAGGTGCAAGAAATTTTGCAGGACGGTTTGCGTTTGGCGGGATTGCGGTAGAGGCGAAACATTCGCATTGACAGCTGTGACGCGATACGCGTGTCCGCGAATGCTTCGCCCCTACGCCAATTGTGTTTTTCGATACGCATTGTCATTTGACCGACGCGCAATTTGACGCCGACCGCGACGCGACGATCCAACGCGCGTTGGACGCGGGCGTGACGCGCATCTTGACGCTGGCGACGGATGCGGCGTCGAGCCGCGCGGCGCTCGCTTTGGCGGAACGATACGCGAACGTGTACGCGGCGGTGGGGATTCATCCCGAAAGCGTGCGCGCCGCAACGGACGCCGATTTGAAAACCGTGCGCGAGCTCGCGGCGCATCCCAAGGTCATTGCCATCGGCGAAATCGGTTTGGATTTTTATTGGGATCGCACGACGGCGGATTTGCAGCAAAAATTTTTCGAGGCGCAATTAGAGCTCGCGGCGGAATTGAATTTGCCGACGGCAATCCACGACCGCGACGCGCACGCAAAAATTTTAGAAACCCTGCGCCGTAGGGAACGCTCGCCGCAGCGTTCCCCGCGCGACGATGCGCGTTCCCTGCGCGGCGTGCTGCACGCGTTTTCGGGCGATGTCGCGATGGCGCAGACCGCTTTTGATTTGGGCTATGTCGTTTCGTTCGGCGGACCCATTACGTTCAAAAATAACAAAGACGCGCCCGCCTTGCTGCGCGCGCTGCCGTTCGACAAAATTTTAATCGAAACCGACGCGCCTTATTTAACGCCGCATCCGCTGCGCGGGAAACGCAATGAACCGGCGCACGTAAAGTTAGTAGCGCAGCAATTGGCGGCGCTGCGCGGCGTGAGCGTCGAACAAGCGGCAATACAAACCACCCGCAACGCGTTGGCATTATTCCGACTCGAAGAATTGTGAGGAAAGCATGGACTTGAAGGATATTTTGAAACCGGTTGACGCCGAGATGAAACAGGTGGAAACGCGCTTGCACGACGCCGCCCGCGCCGAATTCGGACCGCTCGCGCTGGTGATTGATTCCATCATTGACAGCGGCGGCAAACGCATCCGTCCGGCGGTGACGCTTTTGGCGGGACGCATGTTTCCGCAGCCCGACGAGGGCTTGTTGAAACTCGCGACGTCGGTGGAACTCTTGCACATGGCGACGCTGATTCACGACGATTTGTTGGACAATGCGACCAAACGGCGCGGCTCTGCCACCATCAACAGCAAATGGGACAGCAAATCTACCGTGCTGGCTGGCGATTACGTTTGGGCCAAAGCGGCGAAAATCGCGGCAGAGGTCGGCAATCCCAAAGTGCTGGGCATTTTCGCCGACACGATCATGGTCATTGTCGAAGGCGAAATCAAACAAGATTACACCGACGCGAAATCGCGCCCGCACCGCGACGAGTACTATACGCGCATTTACGCCAAGACCGCGTCGCTGTTTGAAGGCGCGATGCGTTCCGCCGCCGTTTTGGGCAATGCGTCGGACAAGCACACGAACGCATTGGGTCAATACGGGCGCAAACTCGGCACCGCGTTTCAAATCATTGACGACGTGCTGGATTTTGTCGGCACGCAAGCGGATGTAGGCAAACCCGTCGGCAGCGATTTGCGGCAAGGCGTGGTGACGCTGCCCGCGATCATGTATTACGAAAATCATCCGAATCATCCGGTGATGCAATCTATCGCCGTCAAGAACGGACACAACAGCCAAGAGCTCGAAGAGATGATTCAAGAAATCGGCGCGTCGCCGGAACTCGCCGCCGCGCGCGAAGAGGCGTCGAAATTTACAAGCGACGCGCAGCGCGAGCTCCACGCGCTGCCCAAAAGCAAATATCGTCAAGCGTTATTTGATTTGGCGGAATATGTGATCGCGCGCAACAAATAGCGCACGGTCGTTTCTGCGATAAAAAAAATGCGCGGACGTTCGCGGCGCGGCAGCGTCCAGACGGCCGTTCCACCGCGCTCTGTCGTGGCGTAAAATTTTTGCGCCGCGGCGATATTGAACAAATACGCCGCTCCATCGCCGTCGGCGCGAAAACCCTCCAACCCTTGGCGCGCTCCCAATTGCCCCTCCAAAAAAGAGCGTCAATCCTCCTCGCGCGCAAACCAATGAACGGCTAACGCTCTGCTAAAATCCTCGACGTTCTCGGAAACGCGGAGGTCTTGCGCGCTGGCAAGCGGCGCCCAAGCGCCAGACAAACCGCCATTGACAGCATACGATGTCCCATTTAAGATAAGCGCACACAAATCCCTTTTCCGAGAAAAACAATGAATCAACCCCTCGATCTGGTCGTTCACTCGACCCATGAAGCAGGCATTAAATTGGGCGGCATCGGCGCGGTGCTGGATGGGCTTTTAGCGCAGCCCGCGTACAACGCGGCGGTGAAACGCACGATCCTTGTCGGGCCGCTGAATACGGCGGACAATTTGGACATGACGCGGCTGTTCGAGCCCAAGAATAAATTTCGCGCGCTGTATTTGACGTGGCGCGGCGAGAACGACGTGGCGCCCGAACTCGCGCGCGCGTTCAATCAAGTGGAACGCGATTATTGGGTCCAGATCGTCTATGGCAAGAAAAAATTCGGCGCGTACGAACACGAAGTTTTATTGATTGATCCGCACCGCGTCAATCCCGCGAGCGTCAGCGAAACAAAATATTTTTTCGCGGAACAATTTCACATCAACAGTTTTCGCTACGAAGCCGACGGCGAATACAACTGGTATCTCGCCGCCGCCGCGCCTTCGTTCGCCGCGCTGGGCGCGTTGGCGAATTGGCAGCCGGGGCGCGCGGTATTGCTCGCGCACGAATGGCTCGGTTTGCCGATGGCGTTCGCGGCGATTCACCGGCAGCCCGGCGCGTACAAATGCGTTTTTTACGCGCACGAGGTGGCGACGATGCGCCCGCTCGTCGAAAACGACCGGGGTCACGATACGCGTTTTTATAATGTGCTGCGCCGCGCGCGGCAGGAAAATTTGTACGTGTCCGATTTGTTCGGCGACCAATGGTGGAATTATCGGCACGCGATGCTCAACGCGGCGGGCGGGTTCGACGCGTTCCTCGCGGTGAGCGACCTCACGTTGAACGAGCTGCAATTTCTTTCGCCGCAATTCGCGTCGCGCAACATAGATTTGGTGTACAACGGCGTCCCCGCGCAAACGATTGACCTCGATCAACGCTGGATTAGCAAAGACCGTCTCGCGCAGTACGCGCAAAATTTATTGGGCTTTCGCCCGACGTGGGTCTTTTCGCATGTGCCGCGCATGGTGGTGTCCAAAGCGCTGTGGCGCGATATTCGCGTGATGGAGCATTTGGACGCGATGCTCGCGGCGCGCGGCGAGAGCGCGGTCTTGTTCACGTTAAGCACCGCGGCGCCGGCGGGACGCGCGGCGGAAGAGGTGTGGCGGTGGGAACGCGAGTACGGTTGGCCCGTGCAGCATCGCGTCGGCAATGGCGATTTGCAAGGTTTGGAAATCGAGTATTACCAGGCGATTCAACAATTTAACGCGCGGGCGCGCGCCAGCCGCATCGTCTTGTCGAATCAATTCGGTTGGACGCGCGAACGCAACGGCGGACGGATGCCGGCGGCGATGGAATTTATGGACATTCGCCGCGGGGCGGATTTGGAATTTGGGCAAAGCATTTACGAGCCGTTCGGCATCGCGCAATTGGAACCGTTGACGTTCGGCGCGCTGTGCTGTCTCAGCACGTCGTGCGGCAGCGCGTATTTTATCGAAAAACGCGACGGACTGCGCTTGAACAATATCGTGCTGGCGGATTACATCACGCTGCCCTACGGTTGGGAATATCCGAACGCGCGCGCCATGTTGAATATCGGTTCGTATGAACGCGACCAAATCGAAGCGGCGGAGAGCTATCGCGCGGCGGCGAAAATCATCGAACGGCTGCCGCGGCAGGGTCACGCTGCGTGGACGCTGCTGCAAGACGGCCGCGCGCTCGCCGAAAAAATGTCGTGGCAAGTCGTCGCAGAAAAGCAGCTGCTGCCGGCTTTGCTTAACCTGTTTTAATTTTCAAAAATTTCCGCGAAAATTTTTGAAAATTAAAATATTCACTCTCATGTCTAACGTACTTGCAATTATTATGGCGGGCGGCGCGGGGACGCGCTTGTCGGTATTGTCGGAGGAGCGCTCGAAACCGGCGGTGCCGTTCGCGGCGCGCTATCGCATCATTGATTTTACGCTATCCAATTGCGTCAATTCCGACATTTACAATATCGCGGTGTTGACGCAGTATCGCCCGCGTTCGCTGAACGACCATATCGGCGTGGGCAAGCCGTGGGACCTCGACCGCGCGCGCGGCGGCATCCGCCTCTTGCAGCCCTACCAAGCGCGCGGGCGCGAACAATGGTACGGCGGCACGGCGGACGCGGTGTATCAAAACCTCGACGATGTGCATGAACAGCGCGCGGATCAGGTTCTCATCTTGTCGGGCGACCACATTTACAAAATGGATTATCGCCCGATGCTGAAATTTCATCAGGAAAAAAACGCCGATCTCACCGTCGGCGTAATGAATGTGCCGCTCGCCGAGACGGATCGCTTTGGCATTATGCGCGTGAACGAAGAAATGCGCATCAACGCGTTCTTTGAAAAACCGAAAAAGCGCGATAAAGGCACGCTCGCTTCGATGGGCATTTATATTTTCGACGCGCCCACGCTGGCGGAACGGCTCGAAGCCGAAAGTAAAAATCATGCCGATTTGGATTTTGGCAAACACGTCATTCCCGGCATGATTGAAACCATGCGCGTCTATGCGTATCCATTTGAAGGATATTGGGTGGACGTCGGCACGATTCAATCGTATTGGGAAACCAATCTAGCGTTTCTCGAACCGACGCCGCCGTTAAATCTCGACGATCCGTCGTGGGTCATTCACACCAAGAGCTCGGAACGTCCGCCGGTCAAAGTCGGTTTGCAAGGGCAATTGCAGCGCAGCATGGTGGCGAACGGCTCGAACGTACGCGGGCGCGTGGAACATTCGATGTTGTCGCCGGGCGTGTATATATCCGAAGGCGCGGTGGTGCGCGATTCGATTTTGATGAATGACGTATGGGTCGGGCCCGGCGCCGTATTGGATAAAGTGATTGTGGACAAGGGCGCGGTGATTGGCGCAGGTACGCGGCTCGGTTTCGGCGACGATAATCGCGCGAATGAACAAGAGCCGGACAAAATCAACACAGGGATCACCGTCGTCGGCAAAGGCGCGCACGTGCCAGCCAACGTTTCCATCGGGCGCAACGTCGTCATCGTCCCACGCGCCGACGAAGAAACGTTCAAACCCTTCGGCGAATTGGCGGCGAGCGGCGCGACGGTGGGGGTGCGATAATGAACGTTCTCGCTATGATTCTGGCGGGCGGCGAAGGGCGCGGGCTCGGCGTTCTCACCGCGCATCGCGCCGAAGCGGCAACGCCGTTCGGCGGCAAATATCGGCTGATTGATTTTACGCTGTCGAACTGCGTCAATTCGGGCATTTACAACGTCGGCGTGCTGACGCAATATCAACCGCGTTCGTTGAACGACCACATCGCCATCGGCAAACCGTGGGACCTCGACCGCGCGCGCGGCGGAGTGCGCTTGCTGCAGCCGTTCCAACGCGCGCGCGGGCAAGGCGGCACTTGGCAAGAAGGCACCGCCGACGCCGTGCGCTTTAATTTTGATTTCATCGCCGAAAATAACGCCGACCACGTTTTGATTTTATCGGGCGACCACATTTACAAAATGGATTACAACGCGCTGCTGCGCGTGCACACGGAAACGGACGCGGATGTGACGATTGGCGTGCGTTCGGTGAGTCCGTTCGATACGCATCGCTTTGGCATGGTCACGCTCGATTCGGACGGCAGCGTCGCGCAGTTTGAAGAAAAACCGAAACGCACGCGCAGCACGACGGCTTCGATGGGCATTTACGCGTTCAAGCGTTCGTTCTTGCAGCAGTGGCTCAGCGGCGAGGGTTTGACGCATCACGATTTTGGACGCGATGTTTTGCCCGCGCTCATCAAAAACGCGCGCGTGTTCGGATTCAATTATCAAGGATATTGGGCGGACGTCGGCACAATTCAGGCGTACTTTGAAGCGAACATGGCGCTGCTCGGCGAAACGCCCGCGTTGGATTTGTACGACCCGGCGTGGGTCATTCACACGCGCAGCGAAGAACGTCCGGCGGCGTACGTCGGCGCGCACGCGCGCGTGGACGGCAATTTACTGTGCGACGGCTGCCGCATTGACGGCACGGTGACGCGTTCGGTGATTGGGCCCGGCGTGTACATTGCGCCGGGCGCGGTCGTGCGCGATTCAATTTTGATGAAGGATACGTACGTCGGCGAAGGCGCGCTGGTGGACCGCGTGATTACGGACAAGCGCGTGGTCATTGGCGCGGGCGCGCATATCGGCGATACGGACGACAACACGCCCAATCAACTTTCGCCGACGCGTTTGAATACGGGCATCACCGTCATTGGCAAACGCACGCAGATTCCCGAAAAAATTACGCTGGGCCGCAACGTGGAAATTTTCCCGAATCTGCCCGCGAGCGTGTTTCCGAAAGAAGGGGTCAAGAGCGGCGAGACGGTGCAGGGGTGAGGGAATTTTTGATTTTTGATTTTCGATTTTCGATTTTCGATTTACCACACAGTGAATCCTAGCCGCGAAGATGTGGAAGAATTCAAGTCGCGTGCTGTTCAGCTTCCACGACGGTCCAAGACAGGAATGAAACTGGCGCGGTAGTGAACATCGAAAATTTGCGCGGCGTACGGATGGGCGAGGGAGAGGAAGAGAGGCGGCAGATGGAGATGGGGTTGGCGATATGAAATCGGCAAAACAAAATGCACTGTTCGCGATTCCTTCAATCCAAGAAAATGTGCGCGCGTCACGCGCTACGACCGAGCGTTTGCCGCGCCTCGATTTGGATTTAGAACTGCGCACGAAAATTTTGCCGCTGTGCCGCTTGCAGTACGGCGAAATTTGGCACGACCCAAGCGCGGGACATCGCGTTGGAGTTCTCGACGCGGCACAACGCGCGGATGTGGAAAAGATTATGGGCGGCGACAGGGCGCGGCTCTTGCTCAATGACCCGCCGTATAACGTCCAAGTGGGGAACGCGAATACGCCCAATCTTTCGAAAATTGACCTTGCAGAATATCTGAATTTTTCGCGGCAATGGGTAGAAAATGCGCGCGCCGCGATGGAACAGGACGCGCATTTTTACGTTTGGCTCGGCGCGGATGTTTCGGACAATTTTCAACCGCTGCCCGATTTCATGCTTTTGATGCGCGAGTTTCCAGAATTGCGTCCGCGCAATTTCATAACGCTGCGGAATCAACGCGGCTATGGGACGCAAAAAAATTGGATGTGGGTGCGTCAAGAATTGTTGTACTATGTAAAAGGCAATCCGCCATTCAACATTGAGGCGGAATACACGGACATTCCAAAAATTCTGCGCGGCTATTATAAAAAGGTGAATGGGCGCGTCACGGAAAATTTGGAACGGAGTAAATCGGAAAATATCCGCGCGGGAAATGTGTGGGTGGACATTCAACAGGTGTTTTATCGGATGCAAGAAAACGTTTCGGGCTGTTACGCGCAGAAACCACTCAAAGCCATTGAACGCATTGTGCAGGCGAGTACGAATGAGGGCGATTTGGTTACGGATTTTTTTGCCCATTCTGGGACAACGCTCATTGCGGGCGAACGGCTTGGGCGGCGCGTTTATACATTCGACGCGGACCCAATTTTTGCGGAAATCACAATTCGACGTTTGGAACATTTGCGCGCGACAGGAAAAACGGGCTGGCAGTGGGAAAATCCGTTTCTTGAAATGGAATTCGGCGCTGCTCATAAAAACGGCGCGGTGTTTAAAGCGCACACGACAGCGCGGAAAACTTTGGCAAATGCATAGCGCGTTGAGGAGAAAATAATGAATCAAGTAATTCAATTAACCGCAATCATCGAACGCGAAGATGAGGGCTATGTCTCGACATGTCCCGAACTGGACATTGTAAGTCAAGGCGAGACCGTCGAAGAGGCGCGGATGAACTTGTTGGAAGCGGTGGAAGGATTTTTTCAAGCGGCGTCGCCGTCCGAAATTCAACGGCGTTTGAAAACAGAGACCTATGTTGTTCCAATCATGCCGACGATTTCTGTGATTTCTTCCAAACGCGCCAAGCGAGCGAAATATGCCAAAGCTGCGTAGAATGTCGGGCAGAGAGGCGCGCAAGATTCTAGAACGGCATGGATTTGTCTTGGTGCGTCAAAATGGCAGTCACATGATGATGCAAAAGCAAGAAGCAAGTTCAACGCGCACGGTGCCTATTCCAGACCACGCGGAATTGAGAATTGGAACGCTGCTCGGCATCATTCGACAATCGGGATTGTCACGTGAGTTGTTTGAAACGCGGAAATAATGATATTTGGTCAAGTGGTGAACATCGAAAATTTGCGCGGCGTACGGATGGGCGAGGGAGAGGAAGAGAGGCGGCAGATGGAGATGGGGTTGGCGATATGATTTTCTCTTATCGAAAGGGAATATGAAACTATGGCAGAACTTCGACATGAATCAGACCAGATGATGGTGCAAGACATTATCAACTTGTACGAAAAAGATAAACTCGTTCTGTCTCCCGGTTTTCAACGCGACTCGGTTTGGACTATACGCGACCGTCAGAAACTCGTAGATAGCATTGTGCGCAACTATCCCATTCCTTCTATCTTTCTTTATCGCCAGATAGAAGATGGGGAAATCTTTTACAATGTCATTGACGGAAAACAACGGCTTGAATCAATTTTGATGTTTGTGGGATTGATTCGCGGAAATCGTTTCGAAGCCAAAGTGCATTTACCTGACTCGGATGAACGGGAATGGGTTGATTGGCAATCCCTTCAGAAACAAAAGAAACAAGCGCTAATCACGGGTTACAAACTGCGGACGATCGAAATTGAAGGAGATTTATCGGACATTATTGATTTGTTCGTTCGCATTAATTCAACCGGCAAAGCGCTGACGGGCGCAGAAAAACGACATGCTCAATTTTACCGCAGCCATTTTCTCAAGACAGCGGGAAAACTTGCCAATAGCTTTGTAACATATTTTCGCAGAGGGAAAATTTTGAGCGCAGGTCAAATTTCGCGCATGAAGCATGTAGAGCTGATTTGTGAATTGATGCTTTCAATTCATCAAGGAGATGTCATAAACAAGAAAGCTGCGCTGAACCGTGTAATGAAAGCAGAGAGTTTGACGGAGCGAGACATAAAACGAGCAAAGGAAAAAACAGCGCGCGCAATCAATCGCGTCAAGCGCATGTTCCCTCAACTCTATCGCACACGCTTTTGTCAAGTTTCCGACTATTACAGTCTCGTTATGCTAATCGCGCAATTTGAAGAGGGCGGCTTGATTCTAACAGATCGTCGTCGCAATCAGCTTGCTTGGGACTTGCTTGTCGCATTCTCAAATGGGGTAGATCAAGTTCGAATCTTGCAAAAACAAGCAAAAGGCACAAAGCCCGAGCAAGAAACCTACCGCGAATATCTGATGTCAGTACTTCAAGCCACCGATGAAATTAGTCAACGACGCAAACGTCAAGAAATCTTGCGCGGGCTTTTGGAAAGCCTTTTTGAGCGCAAAGACGAAAAGCGAACCTTTAGCGTCGAACAACGGAGATTACTCTGGAATACATCTGCCGCGCGAAAATGCAGCGTTTGCGGCAAACCCATGACCTGGGATGATTTCTCCATAGATCACATTTCTCCATACTCCAAAGGGGGACGTACAAAACTTGAAAATGCCGCGCTTGCACATCGTGCGTGCAATTCTAAAAAAGGAAATCGCTAAAATAAAAAGCGAGGCCCCCAAATTCAGCCGCTCCGAAAAATATCGGGGAGAGTGGATAGACCACCTTCCTCTGCAATTTGGATTTACGCCTCGCGTGGCAACAATAAATCCAATCGCCGTGAATGTAAAATTGTTGTGAATTGACGAATGAACTAATCATGCCCACCCACCATTTCCACATCTCTCGCGCGGCACGCGCAAAATACAGCGTGGACGATGCGCTGTTCTCTTTGCGCGGCAGCGTCGTATTTGCGAATTTTTATGCCGCGCGTTTGCTCGCACAGCAAATCAATCAAACGCGCGGCGCGGACGGCGCGGTGCAAGCGGGCGAACTCAACGCGCTTGGACTCATTCACGAAATTTTGCACGCCGTCTTGCAGCAATATCACCAACAGCGCGGCGATGTGATGGCGCGGGCGGTGGCGGCGTTGTACGAAAACGTCGGACGCGACGCGGTGGAAAAAACGCTGCAAACGTTCATTGACGAATTTCCGCCGCTGCCCGTGTATCGCGGACAGCAGACGATTGAGCAGTATCTGAACGGCGCAACGGAAGGAATTTCCAACCGCGAAATCGTTTTGGAAGAAATGCTCTTGGTGTGGCTGGAAAATCAGAATCCCGCCGCGGCGCCGTTCAAAGAGTTGTTTGACGATTCCACGCTGGCGCAAACTACGGCGTACACGCAAATTGTAGAAAACTTGCGCGAATTTTTCGTGAGCCAAGAACCGGTGGGCGCGACGGGACAAACGTTGTTCGATGCGCTGCGCGCGCCATTTCTCAACGCGCCCGATTCGTTGAGCGCGCAGCTCGATTTCATGTTGTATCGCTGGAACGCGGCGGCGGGGCGCTTTGACGCTTCACAATTTTTCGCGCGCGCGATTGGCGGGATGCAGTTCATTCAAGAAGAGCAAAAATTTTTGTGGCAGCGCCAAGCCGCGCCGTTCGGCGGCGGCGGTGGATTCACTTCTACAACGCCGCCCGTCCCCGTATTTCGCCGCGAATTGCAAAAACGCGTTGACACGGAAACGGGTAAGGTCGTTTGGTTTGAACCCGAACCCGAACAATTCAGTCCCGATTTGGATTGGATGCCGAATCTCGTGCTGTTGGCAAAATCAACGTATGTGTGGCTCGAACAGCTCTCGAAAAAATATCGGCGCGAAATCAAAACGCTCGACGCGATTCCCGACGCGGAATTGGATGAATTGCGCGCGCGCGGCATCACGGGTTTGTGGTTTATCGGCGTGTGGGAACGCAGCAAAGCGTCGGCGACGATTAAACACATGATGGGCAACGCCGACGCGATTGCCTCGGCGTATTCGTTGTACGATTACGAAATCGCGCAAGAACTCGGCGGCGCGGACGCGTTGGAACAGCTCAAAGCGCGCGCGTGGAAACGCGGCATTCGTCTCGCGTCGGACATGGTGCCGAATCACATGGGCATTGATTCGCGTTGGGTGATGGAACATCCCGAATGGTTTATTCAAAACAATGTGCCGCCGTATCCGTCGTATGCGTACAACGGGCCTGATTTATCGTCCGACCCAAATGTGACGCTTCAAATCGAAGACCACTATTTTGATAAAACGGACGCGGCAGTGACGTTCAAACGCGCCGATAACGCGACGGGCAACGCGCGCTTTATCTATCACGGCAACGACGGCACGAGTTTTCCGTGGAACGACACCGCGCAGTTGAATTATTTATTGCCGCAAGTGCGCGAAGCGGTGATTCAAACCATTCTGCATGTCGCGCGTTTGACGCCCGTGATTCGTTTCGACGCGGCAATGACGCTGGCGAAAAAACATTATCAACGCTTGTGGTATCCGACGCCGGGGACTCGAGATGCGGTCCCGTCGCGTTCGGAATTCGGCATGACCAAAGCGCAATTCGACGCGGCGATGCCCGAAGAATTTTGGCGCGAAGTGGTGGACCGCGTCGCGGCGGAAGCGCCCGATACGCTTTTGCTCGCCGAAGCGTTTTGGTTGATGGAAGGATATTTTGTGCGAACGTTGGGGATGCACCGCGTGTACAACAGCGCGTTTATGCACATGCTGCGCGACGAAAAAAATCAAGAATATCGTCTCGTCATTAAAAACACCATCGAGTTCGATCCCGAAGTGTTGAAACGCTATGTCAATTTTATGAACAATCCCGACGAGCGTACGGCGGTTGACCAATTCGGCAAGGGCGACAAATATTTTGGCGTGGCGACCATGATGGCGACGCTGCCCGGTTTGCCCATGTTCGGACACGGGCAAATCGAAGGTTTCACCGAACGCTACGGGATGGAATTCAAAACGGCGATGTTGGATGAAACGCCCGACCAATGGCTCATCGAACGGCACCAACGCGAAATTTTTCCGCTCTTGCACAAACGTTATCTGTTCGCGGGCGTCGAAAACTTTTTGCTCTACGATGTGTACAAGCCGAACGGCAAGGTGGAAGAAAATGTTTTCGCGTATTCCAATCGCGTTGGCAACGAAGCCGCGCTAATTGCGTACAACAATTCGTACACCGAAGCGCGCGGCAAAATTAAATTGTCCGCCGCGTTCCTCGACAAAACGGTAGGGGCGATTCATAAATCGCCCCTACAACATAAATCGCCCCTACGACATGAATCGCCCCTACGACCTGAATCGCCCCTACAACATGAATCGCCCCTACAACATGAATCGCCCCCACGACCTGAATCGCCCCTACAACATGAATCGCCCCTACGACAGCGCACGCTCGCGGAAGGATTGAACATCCGCGACGCGGACAATTCTTTTGTCATTTTCCGCGACCGCGCCGGCGACAATGAATATATTCGTTCCGCGCGCGAATTAATTGAACATGGTCTCGACATTTCGCTCGGCGCGTACAAGTACGTCGTCTATCTCGATTTCCGCCAAGCGACGGATACGCCCGAAGGCGCGTACGCGAACTTGCACGAGCGTTTGCGCGGACGCGGCGTGCCAAGCATCGAACAAGCCGTGCGCGATATTCAACTCGCGCCGTTGTATGCGGCGTTCCGCGATATGGTGAACGGCGAGAGCGTCAAGCGATACGCGGGAACAGGCATCAGGGAAATCGGGAAACAGAAAGATACGGAGGCAGGGAAACAGGGAGACAAGGAGACGGGGAAACAGGAAACCGCACAGACGCGAAACGCGGAAACGCGAGAAAAGGCAATCGCGTTCGCGGAGGTGGTTCAAGAGTACGGCGTGGAAAATGTGGATGGCGCAGCGTTTGCGGCGCGCGTCGAGAAAAATCTTGCGGCGGCGCGCCAACTCGACGAATATGTTTTGCCCAAACGCGCGTCGAAAAAATTGGCGCACGCCATGAACGATTTGCAATCGCGTTTGGACGATTCAACGCGCGAGGGGCTCGTGGCGTTCGCGTTTTTGGATGCGCTGGAGACGCTGACGAGCGCGGATGCCGCCGCGCGCGGCGCGCAAATTGTCGCGTGGATTGACGCATGGCAGCTCGGCAGAATGTTGGGCGATGCCCTGCGCGCGGCAGGCGTCGCGGACGCGCGCATCTGGCAATTGATTCAACTCGTCAAAATCGCGCTCACTGAACCCACCGAAATCAAAAATCGAAAATCAAAAATCGAAAATCTATTCGCCGACGCGGATGTCGCGGGCTTTTTGAACGTGAATGAATTTGACGGCGTGAAATGGTTTAATCAAGAACAATTTGACGCGCTGCTCAATTGGCTTCAGGCGGTCGGCGCGTACAAAATTTTGCGCGATGGAAAAACGCCGACGAAACAAAATACCGCCTTGACCAAACAATTCGCGCAGTGGCAAACATGGCGTGACGCCAAAGCGCAATCGGAATATCAGGTCGAAAAATTATTGGCGACGGTGGGCGGGGAACGAAACGGCGTTCGTTCCGTACAACGTAGGGAACGCTCGCCGCAGCGTTCCGATTCCGCCGCGCAAGACGTTCACGCGCGAGAGGAGATTGCTTCGTCCCTCGCAATGACAGAACCCGCAATGACAGAACCCGCAATGACAGAACCCGCAATGACAGAACCCGCAATGGGTAGGGAACGCTCACCGCAGCGTTCCCGTCCGTCCACGAAAAAAACATCATCCAAGAAAAAACCGGCGATTACGAAACAAGCCGCGCCCAAGCAAAAAACTGCCGCGCCCAAAACCGCAAAAAAAACGGCGCGCAAGAAAAAAGTCGCCGCGTCCAAAACGCCAAAAAATAGCGCGTCGCGCGCACGCAAACCATGAACCGTATTCTCGAATGGCTGACGCAGCATTTCCACGACGCGGACGATGTCGGGACCGCGTTAGCGCTTGCGGCGTTTATTTTCGGCGGCATCGGCAGTTATTTAGAAATAAAAAGATTCGTCGGTCTTGGCCTCGCTTGTTTCGGCGCGGCGGCCGTTGCATGGGGCGTGAACGCGATTCAAACGCGCGAACTGCGAATTCTTCAGCACGGCATTCGCGTCGCGGAACGAATTCAAGAAACGCTGGCGCGCGCGTGGGGCATTCTCTTTATCGGCGGCGGCGTGGTTTTGATGGGTTATGGCATTTTGACCGCGCTAAATCCGCGCGCGCCGATTCCCCATTCCCTCCAATCATTTTCCGAGGCGCCGCCGGGTTCGGGCGTATTGTTGCTCGTCGGCGGCATCGTCGGCTTGCTCTATGCGTTGACCATGCTCTTTGCCGCCGGCGCGCGCGGCAGCGGCGGTTTTGTGCGCCTGATTATGAGCTTGCCCGGACGATTTCTGGGCTTGGCGCTCGCGTTTATTTTCAGCATAGTGATAGCGTTAGCGCTGCTTCAAATTTTCGCGCCGGGCGCGTGGACAGCGCTCTGGCAAACGTTTTGGCAGCGTCTGGGCGATTTAGTAGGAGGATAATTTCATGAGCGAACCAACGCCGACCACCAAACAAGAATTGTTACGGCGCATCCGCGAACGGCACGCGGACATGGAAGAATTATTGTCGTCGCTCTCGCCCGCGCAAATGCGCGCGCCCGAACTCGACGGCGGCTGGAGCGTCAAGGATTCGCTCGCGCACATTGCCGCGTGGGAAAAAATTTTGCCCACTATCGTCGGCAAATATCAGCGCGGCGAAACCGTTGTCCTCTGGGCGCCCGGTTTTGAAATTGACGGCGATAACGGTCAAGCGCAAATGGATCGTTACAACGCGCATTTGTTCGAGCAAAATCGCGAACGTGCGCTTGCGGATGTGTTGGATGATTTCCGCGAAACGTTCATGCAAATTGTCGCGCTAATAGAATCCTTGAGCGAAGCGGAAATTTTTGACGATAACTTTTTTCCCGCGCGCAAAGGTCACGCGCTCCTCCCCTTTATCGTGGGCGACACCTATGAACATTACGACGAGCATTTGGGCTGGATCCGCGCGTGGCTTGATCAATCGGCATGAGCGCCACGGCATCCTTTGCCGTCTTTAGCAAGAAATGGACTCGCGCACATGCGACAAAAAATCCCGACGGAACTTGCATCGGGATTTTTTGTCGCCACCTACGCGGCTTGCTTTTTTTGATTGCCCCGCAGCGAATCCAACACCTCCAACATTTCTTGCAGCGTCGGATAATCTTTCATATTCTCCGCATAGTGTGTGAAACGGACACGCCCTTTTTTATCCACAATCAGCAGCGCGGGCATCCGTCCGAATTTTAACAGTTTCACTTGCTGCCCGTACAAATCCGCGACTGCGTGGCGGCTGTCCGACAAACCGCTAAAGGGCATTTTTTCTCTAGCCCAGTACGCTTGGAACGCGCGCGGCGATTCGGGTCCAACCGCCAAAATTTCCGCGTCGCGTTTTACAAATTCGTCATGACGTTGACGCAACTGCGCCAAATGCTTGCGGCAGTACGGTCAGCCGAACCCGCGCAAAAACGTCAACACGACAAATTTCTTGCCGCGAAAATCGGACAGGCGAACCGTCTTGCCGTTTGTGTCGGTCAGCGTAAAATCGGGCGCGCTTTTTATGTTTTCCATCTTTACAGATTTACAAAATTACATTATATTGGATTCACAAATCACTTGCAGGAGGATTGGATGAAATCATCGGTCAAACTTGTGCGCCCGCTGCGAAATGGGCAAATTACCATTCCCGCCGAATTTCGCGCGCGGCTTGAAATTACCGAACAATCGCTGTTGGAGCTTGTACTCGTCGGCGATGAGCTGCGGCTCAAGCCCGTGCGCGTAACGCCCGCCAAAAATTCAGAATGGGCGCGCGAATTGTATGAAACGTTTGCGCCGGTCCGCGCGGAAACCGCCAAACAAAGCGAAAAACAGGTGAACGCCGACATTGCCAAAGCGGTGGCGGCGGTGCGGAGAAAACGCCGTGCGCGTCGTGCTTGATACCGTCGTTTTCGTTCGCGCGCTCATCAACGCGCGCAGTTTTAGCGGACGCCTCCTCTCCGAGTTCGCGACGCGTTACGTGCTGCTCGTTTCCAAAGAAACTGCCCGGGAATTATTAGAGGTCATTCGGCGCCCCGAACTCACTGCCAAATACAAAAAACTCGCGGCAATCCGCATCGAATCCGTAATTGAACTTGTCGCGCAAGCCGAACTGGTGCAACTCGCCGAAATTCCTCAAATCGTCCGCGATGTCAAGGACGACATTTTTATCGCGACAGCCCAAGTTGGCGGCGCCGCTTATCTTGTCACGGAAGATAAAGACTTGCTCGATTTACAAGACGAGTTCGATTTTGAAATCATCAACGCCAAAACGTTTATCGAAATTCTCGAACAACTGCCGCAAGCATGAACCATTCCGCCAAACCATTTTTTATCTCTCAGTCCTCAGCCCTCATCCCTCAGCCCTTTCAATACCCCACATCTCCCCGCGCGTTTCCGTATCCCGTCATTTCCACATAACCTTGTCCGCGCACATTCTGTCCGTTTGACGTTCCCGCAGCGTTCACCGCGCCTTCCCAATACGTGAACGACACGCGCATCTCCTGGTCCGCAATCAACGGCGTTACGGTCAAATCCAAATGCACGGATGGAATTTCCACGCGCCACTTGCTTGGATATTTTCCTTGTGAAAAAGAGCTCGTCCAAAACGTTTGCGGCGTAATTTTTACGTCGTCGCGTTTCAAAAATTTCGTCGAACCGTCCGCTTCCACCAGCGTTCCCGACGAAAACGGTTCGACGCTGCCGTCCTTGTTGCGAATTTGAAAAAACATTAACTCGCGATTATCGTCGAGTTGAATCGAAAACCAATCCCAGCCCGCCGCGTTCGCGCCGAGCGCGGTGGTGCCCCATTCGTGGTCGAACCATGAAGCGCCCGTGACCGCGAACGTTTCGCCGTTCACGCGCAGCGTGCCTTGCGTCGGCATCCGCGTAAAGGAAACATAGTACGACGCGTTGCCCGCCGCGTCCGATTTTTGCGAAATGCCGTTCGCGCCGTGAACGACCGGCGGTTTCGCCGCGCTCAAAACCAAATCGAGCGCCATTTTTCCGTCGTCCGCTTGCAGCCGCGCTTGCGACGCGTCCGCGTTCAATCCGTTTGCCGACCAATTATCAATCCACACACGAAACGGCTCACCACTCGCGCCCGCCAAGCCCGCCGCGCCGCGTTCAAAAATTTCCGTTTCATTGTGCGAATTATTTTTGGCCTCCGTAATCGCAAAATGCGCGAAATAAATTTGATTCGTCGCCCAATCCGACGCGCGCACATTCCCATCGCCCGGCGTTATCCCGCGTCGGAAAAAAGTGAGTTGATAACCAAAACGTCTGCCGCCAGCCGATTCCAGATTTCCCGTGTAATACCACCATTCGGTTTGATAATCGAAATGCGGACCGTGATCTTGCGGAAATTGCATCGCGCGCGGCGCCGTCACGCGCGCGAATCCTTCCGCGCCTTGCGCCGATTGCAGGGCGACGATTTCGGTCGCCGTCGGCGCGGTTTGCTGCGAACGCCAGTAGAGAAATGCGACGCCGCCCGTTAGAATGACAAGCGCCGCGATGACAATTACGCGTTTCATAAACGTTAGCCGTAGGCACAAGGCAGTAGGCGGAAAAACGTCGAGCCGCCTCCTGCCTACCGCCTCCCGCCTATTCCTCTCTCAATGCCTCTATCACTTGCAAATGCGACAAGCGCGCCATCGGATAAATCGCCGCAATCAGCGCCGCGAGGATAGAAATCAAAATCGCTTGAAAATATACTTCGGGTATGGGCGTAAAAAAAATGGTCCAACCGAACGAGCGCAAATTGATGACGTAAATCAAAATCGCGGCGAGAAACAAACCGACGGGAATGGCGAAAATGCCCGCCGCCGCGCCCATCAAACCGCTTTCTAAAAGCGTGAGTCGCCACAACTGGCGCAGCGTCATGCCCGTCGCGCGCAGCGTGCCGAGTTCGCGCGTGCGCTCCAATTGCAGCGCCATCAGCGCGGACAAGATGCCAATGAACGCGACGGCGACGGCAATCACGCGCAGCGCTTGCGTAATCGCAAACGTGCGGTCAAAAATCACCAGCGCCGATTCGCGCAAGGCGCGATTGCTTTGAATCGCCACGTACGGATCGCTCGCCGCAGCGTTCCCCTGCCCCGCCGCCGCGTTCCCCTGCCTCGCCGCCGCGTTCCCCTGCCTCGCCGCAGCGTTCCCCCGCCCCGCGCCCAGCGCGGCGCGCACCGCGTCCTCCACTTGATTCACATCCGCGTCCGGCGCGACGTACACCGAAAATCCCGAAATCGCATCGTCGTTCCAAAATTTTCGATACGTTTCGAGCGTCATCAAAATCGAACCTTGATCGCTGGAATAATCGTAATAGACGCCCGCCACCGGAAACGCTTGGACGCCGTGATCGGTCAACAATTCGACGGTCGAACCTTCGCCGAGATTGTGTTTATTGGCAAAAGGTTCGGTGAGCGCCACCGCGCCCGCGTTCAATTTCGCCTGCACCGCGCGCGGGTCAATGGCATTGCGATAAACGCGCGTGCTGTGAACGCTGCCGCCCGTAAGCGCGTTGAGCCGCGCCTCGCCCCATTGCGGCGCGGTCACATTCACGCTGCGGAGTTCTTCGATCGCGGCGACGCCCGGAACCGCGCGCGCTTGGTCCACGAGCGACGCGTCCAAATTCACTACGCGATTCGCGCCCGTGAGCGGCGGCGAAACGTAAAAATCTGCGTTCAACGTTTGCTCCAGCCAATTTTCCACCGTCGTGCGAAACGACGCAATCATTACCGTCACGCCAATCGTCACCGCGACCGCAATCATCAAGGACGCAATCGCCACCGCCGTGCGGCTCAACGCCATCGTAATTGTGCGCGACGCCATGCGCGCGATGAAACCATCGCGCGCGCCGAGACGCGTGACCAGCTGCATCAATCCCACCGTCGCCATCGGCACAAAGAGCGTGACGCCGAACAAGGCGAGAAAAATACCCGCGAACAACAGCGCGACGATATTTTGCCCGAGCCATAAAATCGCCGCGCCCGCGAGGAGCAATAACGCGCCGACGAGGTTCAAGCGCGGCAGCAAACGCCGTACGCGGTCTTCCAAATCAGAACGCTGCAAGACGGCGACGGCGGGAACGGACGACGCTTCGTAAGCGGGCAGCGCGGCGGCGAGGAGCGCGGAAAAAATTCCGAGCGCCAATCCTTTGAGCAAACTCGCCGCGTCCAAATCCACCGCGCTCACCGTCAAAGTGAAATATAAATCGTTGATGGTTTGCGTCACGAGCGCGACCGTCAAACGGCCCAATAAAATGCCCAGTCCGATGCCCAGCAGCGAACCGAGCAAACCCAACAGCGCGGCTTCGCCCAGAATCAAGAAAAAAATTTCGCGCCCCGTCACGCCGACGCAGCGCAGAATGCCCAACATGCGGCGGCGCTGTACGACGCTGAACATGATCGTGTTGTAAATCAAAAACATGCCGACCGTGAGCGCGAGCAGCGAAAACGCGGTGAGATTCAATTGAAACGCGGCGGTCAATTGCGCCACCGTATCCGCCTGTTCCGACGCGCGCGCGACGCGCAAACCCGACGGGAGCGTTCGCTGTAACGCTTCCGCCTCTGCGTCCGTCGCAATCAAATCAATGCGCGTCAATTTGCCATTCAGGTCAAACAATTCTTGCGCGCTCGCAATGTCGGTGAGAATCAATCCTTCCAACACGCGCGCCGAGACATCGTTGGGCTGCCGCATCAAGCCCACAATCGTCGCCGTTTTTTTCTGCGCGCCAATTTGCAAAGTAAGCTTGTCGCCAATTTTAAGGTTGTAACGCGCCGCGCTGTCCGCCGAAATCAACGCCGCGCCCGGCTGCGTGTAAAACGCGCTCAAAGCGTCCGCCGAAACGTTTGTCCCCGCCGTGATGTAGGTGCGAAACGGCGGCTCGGCGAACAAATCAATGCCCAAGACGCGCATCGTCTGTCCGCCAAGTTCCTCCGCGCTCGCGTATCCTTCCACAATCGGCGCGCTGTTGCGAAAACCGTTCAAGCGCAGCGAACGATACGTCGCGTCGTCGAACCCGTTCGCGCCGCCGACGATTTGATGCGTCGCCTTGCCCGTAATCGCTTGAGTCGAAAGTTGAAACGCGCGCGTCGCCGAAACGTTCGCCAAATCCACCGCGACGACAACGGCGACGCCGAGCGCGACGGAAAGAATCAACAGCAGCGTGAGCCAGGGCCGCTGCAATTGGTCGCGGAGGACCGTTTTAAAAAGTGTGAGTTTCATGGAGGTTACAAGTAACATATAGCAGAGTATTCTTTCCGACTACCTGCTGCCCGCTACCTCATACTTTATTTTCCTCCATTAACTTTCCATCCGCCATCCGCAATACTCGATCCGCCTTTTCCGCCACATCGTTGGAATGAGTCACCATCACGAGCGTCTTATTTTTTTCGCGCGCGAGCGTTGTGAGCAATTTCAAAACGTTCGCGCCCGTCTCGGCGTCGAGATTGCCCGTCGGTTCGTCGGCGAGAATCAATGCCGCGTCCGCGCACAAGGCGCGCGCGATGGCGACGCGCTGCTGTTCGCCGCCCGAAAGTTTGTCGGGAAAAACGTCGGCGCGTTCCAACAGACCGACCTGCTGCAATAAACGATTCGCTTGCGCGCGCGCGTCGGAATCTTTCCAGCCGGCGAGTTCGGCGGGCAGCAAAACGTTTTCGCGCACGGTCAACGTCGGAATGAGATTGAAAAATTGAAACACAAAACCGATCTGTTTGCGGCGAAAGAGCGTGCGGTCGTTGTCGTTCAATTTCGCAACGTTCGCGCCGTCAATAAAAATATCGCCGCGCGTCGGCGTATCGAGTCCCGCCAGTAAATTCAAAAACGTACTTTTGCCGCTGCCGCTGCGTCCCACAATCGCCACAAATTCGCCGCGCGCGATTTGCACGTTCACGCCTTGCAAGACCGCGCGCTCGCGTTCGCCTTCGCGAAACGTTTTCGTAATCTCGTGAAATCGAATGAACGCGTTCGAGCCGCCGCCGTTCGCTGAAATCATTTCCATGCCTTTTGTGAAATTCTCAACCATTCTATTCCGCTTGTTTGTGCGAACCAATTCCGATTCCTTACAAAATGGCAAACGTGAGCGAAACCTTTCCCATTATTATTTGCGTTACGCGCAGGTAAAACAAATCTGAAATTTGCCGCGCGCTTTCACGATAATTTTCAGCGAGGTTGCGGAACATGCGTTATAATAACCGCCATGCCCTACCGCGACGTTTCCGACATCAACCTGTTTTACAACGAGTACGGTTCGCCCGACGCGCCGCCGCTGTTATTGATTCACGGTTCCGGAGGTACAGGGGCAAGTGAATGGAAACCCGTGCTCCAAGAACTTGCGAAAAATTTCCGCGTCCTCGCGCCCGATTTGCGCGGTCACGGCAAGACGCTCGACCCGCGCAATGAATATACCTTTGCCTTGTTGGCGCACGATATGGCGGAATTTTTGCGCGCGTTGAAAATCGCGCCCGCGTTCGTCGTCGGACACAGCAACGGCGGCAACGTGGCGTTGGTGTTGACGATGGAACATCCCGACGCGGTGAAAAAAGTTGTCGTGATGGCGGGCAACGCGTATGTGAGCGCCGATTTGTCAAAATATGCGCGCGGCAAATGGTCGGAGCGGATCAGCGCGGAATGGGGCGAAAAATTGGCGCTTTTGCATGACGCGCCGCGTCATGCGGGGTATTGGCGCGCATTGATGGATCGCACGGGCTGGGAGATTGCGCGCGCGCCGAATTATTCCGCCGCCGATTTGGCAAAGACCAACACGCCCGTGTTGGTCATTCAAGGCGCGAACGATGCCGTCAATGCGCCCGCGCGCCACGCGGAATTTATGGCGCAGCGTTTGCCGAACGCGCAATTGTGGCTTGCGCCCGACACGGGACACAGCGTTCACGAAGAACGTCCGCAAGAATGGGTGGAGTGGGTGACTAGATTTTTTTTAGCATAAAAAAAACTGCGCCGCAAACGACGGCGCGTTTTTTTACGCGCTGGTCAACGCCCGTCCGCTTGCCTCTGACAGCGTCAACGCGCGTCCTTGTTCCCACAACGCTGAAAAATTTTCGCCCGTCTGCGCGCGCAGCGTCGCTAGCGCCGTTTCGACTTTCGCGCGTCCCACCGGCGCAAGCGGCGCGCCAATAAAAAACTGAACCTTTATATGAATGTCCTTGCGGTGAGCGGCAGCGCCCCGTATGTGAGCGGCATGTTCACCCAAACCGCCGACGGCGGGTGATGGATTTGGGCGGCAACGGAACCTGGTTCCGCTGCCGCCCAAATTGTTGGATTCACCACGAAAGGCGCGGACGCACCGCGCGGTCGAGGCGGCGCAGCGCCCAATACATGAGCGGCATGAGCGCGGTGTTGAGGATGGCGGTGGGGAGAACGATATTGAAAATATAAAGCGCCCAACTGACCGGATAGCCGAACGTTTGCAGCGCCGCCGCGCTGCCGATATAGACCATCAAGGTCGCCACAAAAATTGTCGCCAACGGAATAAAAACGTTGGAGCGGAAAAAAGTCGTCTGCAAAGCATCGGCGAGGAAACCAATCGCGCCGAGCGTGAGGGCTTGCAAGCCGAACGGCGTCCCGGACACCAAGTCCAATAAAATGCCGCCGCCAAAACCCAACAGCGTCGCTTGACCGTTGCCATGCACGACGCCCCAGCCGACGACGAGCATGAGCATCAAATCCGGGCGCACGGGCCCCGGCAAAAAAATCGGCAGCAGCGTCGTCTGGACGAGCGTGACCAGCGCGAGCAGCGGAACGACAAGATAAGGCGACATGAAAATTTCAGAAACCCGCCAGACCGTCAAGGCGTGGGCGTGGCGGCGGGCGCGCGGCGCGTGGCGGTGGGCGATAGCGTCGGCGTCGGCGTTTCTTCGGCGGTAATGTCGGTGGGCGTAAAGCGTTTCATCACCAACACATATTCGAGACGCTGCAAATCCACGCTGGGCTTTACCAACGCTTCGGTAAATAAAGCCGTGTCGCGCTGATTGACCTGTACCACCTGTCCGATGACGATGCGTTTGGGAAAGGCGCCGCTGATGCCCGACGTGAGAATGATATCGCCCTCCTGCACGGCTTGGTCCAACGGCAAATAACGCATCAACAATAAATCGCTGCCGCGCCCTTGCCCTTGAATAATGCCCGTCGCGCGCGAGGACTGCACGACGGCGTTGACCGACGACGACGAATCGTTGATCAATTGCACGCGCGCCCAATGCGCGCCCACTTCGGAAACGCGTCCGACCAAACCGGCGGGCGTAATGACCGGCATCCCGACCGCCACATTTTCGGCGCGCCCCTGGTCAATCACAATATAGTTGACCAACGGCGAAGGGTCTTGCGCCAGCACGCGCGCGCGGTTTTCCAAAACGGTGGCGCCGCTCAACAAATAATCGGGATTCTCTTGTTTGTATTCCAACTGCGCGCGCAGCTCGACATTCTCGCTTTCCAATTCGCGCACGCGCACGCGGTCGAGCGTAGATTGATTCAATTGTTCTTGGAGCTGTTTGACTTGGGCGCGCAATTGGTTCACGCTTTGAAAACCGCCAAATAAATTGGCGACGCCGTTGGTGGCGTCAATCAACAGTTCTTGGGCGGGGGTCAGGACGCCAAAGGTCGCGTCTTGGACAAAACCCAGATTGCCGGTAAAACGCAGCGCGATGCCGAGCAAAACAATCAACACGAGGATGAGCACAATGCCCGCGCGTGAACGCAAGAGGTCGAACATCAAAAGATGAAAGATTAGAGCGTGGAGCAATGCTCCACCCTCGAAACGCAAAACGGAGAGGCGTTATCGTCTGCCGCGTCCGTTCGCGTTGGCGAAACCGCGCGGCAAAATATCGAGCATTTCGAGGAATTGGCCCGCGCCGCGCACCACACACGTCAACGGATCGTCGGCGACATAGACGCGCATTTTCGTTTCGCGCGAAAGCCGTTCCGCCAAACCGCCGAGGATGGCGCCGCCGCCCGCCAACACGATGCCGCGCACCATTAAATCGGCGACCAATTCCGGCGGCGTTTCATCAATCGTCGTTTTCAACGCGTCAATGATTTGATTCACCGGCACGACCAACGCTTCGCGAATTTCGACGGATGAAATTTCGATGGACTCGGGCAAACCTGTAATCAGATTGCGCCCGCGAATGACCATCGTGCGTTCTTGATGTAACGGATACGCCGAACCGATTTCAATTTTTGCCTGTTCCGCCATGCGTTCGCCGATGAGCAGATTGTATTTTTCGCGCGCATAGCGGATGATTTCATCGTCCATCTCGTCGCCCGCCACGCGCACGGAACGACTGACGACGATGCCGCCGAGCGACAAGACCGCCATTTCGGTCGTGCCGCCGCCAATGTCCACAATCATTGAACCCACCGCTTCGGTGACCGGCAGACCCGCGCCGATGGCGGCAGCCATTGGCTCTTCGATGAGATGCACTTCGCGCGCGCCCGCGCTAGTGGCGGCGTCTTTGACCGCGCGTTTTTCCACTTCGGTAACGCCGGAAGGAATGCCAATGACGACGCGCGGACGATGGGGCAGCGGCAAAAGCGTTTGGTCGTGAACGCGATGAATGAAATGCGTCAGCATCGCTTCGGTCACGTCAAAATCGGAAATGACGCCGTCGCGCAGGGGTCGAATCGCGATAATGTCCGAGGGCGTGCGCCCGACCATTTGTTTGGCTTCCGAACCGATGGCGAGGACGCGTTTGCTGCGGCGTTCGATGGCGACGACGGACGGTTCGTTGATGGTGATGCCGCGTCCGCGCACGAGGACGAGCGTATTCGCCGTGCCAAGGTCAATGCTAATGTCGCGCGAGAACGCGCCAAAAATTGCATTAAAAGGATTGGTCAGCGCGCTCGTCACGGTACAACGCTCCTATGCGGAAAAACAGCAATCATTCTAGCGGATTATAGCACAAGTCCAAACAAGACCCCAAGGATTTGGCGGCAGAGTCATTCAACGGCGCCGTACGTCGCGCCCATGCCCTATCGCAAAAATCCTTGGGGTCCAAAACACGCGCTGCCGTCGCAGGACGGCGCCAACGTTGGCGCGTGTCAGCGCCGCACAGCCAAAAATTATTTCTTGGCTTCGGCTTCGCCTTCTTCTTCTTTCTTGCCTTTGCTGACCACTTCGACTTCGGCGGTGGCGACGGGCGCTTCGGTTTCGACGACTTCATCTTTGACCGGAACGATTTTGGCGAGCAGTTCGTCGGGCGAGGTGAGAATTTCAATCTTGTCGCCCAACGCCAAATTCACTACGTGAATCGAATCGCCGATATTTTGCAAGCCCGCAATATCCAGCTGGATTTCGGGAATGAGGTCGGCGGCAAGCACGCGCACGGTAATTTTTTCCAGACCGCGCAGCAGCAAACCGTTGCCGCTCTTGACAATGGGCGGCGTGCCTTGAATCATTATCGGCACTTCGATTTGCATTTTTTCGGTCAATGAAACTTCTTGAAAATCCACGTGCCACAAATTGCCGCTAATCGGTTCGCGTTGAATTTCGCGCGCGACCACAAGACGCGGCTTGGCGTCGCCGGCGTCGAGACGAATGAGCCGATTGTGACCGGCTTTGTTCAAAACCGCGCGCAGAGGGCGTTCTTCGGCTTGCATACTGTGCGCGGTCGTGTGCGCGCCATAGACCGAGAGCGGAATCCAACCCGCGCGGCGCAGCGCGCGCACTTGCTTGCCGATCACGTTGCGTGGTTTTATGGTTAAAACAATTTCTTCAGCCATGTCCTGCTATTTCCTTCCTGTGCGCCGCATCTGCCGCGCGTTGCTGGTGCGTAATCCATTCCAAACATCCTTACGGACGCAAGGGGCTATTATAACCGCGAAGGACGGAAGGTCAAATTATCCGAACCCTTGCCGTAGAGCCAAGTCGCGGCTTGGCAAGCCCCCAAACGTCTTGGACGCGTTGCGCAACTCGATGGCCAGATTGCCGCAAACGTTTGGGGGCTTGCGGACTCGCGCCCCGCGCGGCGGGTGTGCGTCAGGATTTTGGGTCATGTGCAGAGCGATAGGGTTTGAAGCGCGCACGTCCAATCGGCGAATGGCGCCACGGGTGATTTGCCGGCGGACGATAGGGTTGGTTCGCTGTTGCAGGGCG
>WBZO01000236.1_pt1 | contig 135055 bp, 157 predicted proteins | sample 5204261 | NCBI WGS metagenome assembly WBZO01 (sample SAMN12412400, study PRJNA552823) | activated sludge metagenome | isolation source: activated sludge from anammox sidestream of wastewater treatment plant... | place: USA: North Carolina | collected 2017-09 | reverse complement strand
TGTCGAAACGCTCGTGATGGACGACGAGTCACGAGATGATGTGGAAGAGTATCTCTGGCAGCGAGAATAGGACAGAGATTTCTCAAGGGCATGATGCACTAACAAGGAGGTCATTATGAGGTCTTGGATGTTCCGCTGGACACTAGGTGTAGGGCTACTCGCTGTTGTGCTTCTTGCCCTTCCCCTGTTACCCCAGATACCGACTGATTCCTCAGCCGTCTCCGCCGCCGAGAAAGCAGAACCTCTCGATCTCAACACCGCAACGCCTGACCAGCTCAAGTCCTTGCCGGGCATTGGCGAGGCTTACTCCGAGAAAATCATCAAGGGGCGTCCTTACAAGCGGAAGGACGCCCTGGTCCAGAAGAAGATCATTCCGCAGGCCACATACGACAAGATCAAAGACCAGGTCATCGCCAAGCAGAAGTAGGTCGTGGAGGAGTCATGCCGCAAGGCGACAAGTCCAAGGAGGAATGCTTTCGTCTTTGGAAGAATGGGAAGTCCGTTCGTGAGATGAAGCGCAGGACAACCGCCAAGTATGAGACGATCAAAATGTGGGTTCGGGAGTGGGAAAGGGGTTCGCACGGAACTTGGGAGGTTAATCTAAGAGAATGAACCTGCGCATGTGTCAGGTTCTTGTCGGGTGCATCCTTTTACAGGCCACTCTGGCATTCGGCGCCGACTTTACCGGCAAAGCGGTTGGTGTGTTGGATGGTGACACGATTGATGTGCTGCACGATGGTCACCCCAAACGCATTCGGTTGAACGGGATCGATTGTCCCGAGAAAGGCCAGCCTTTCGGAAAGAAAGCTAAACAGTTCACGTCCACTATGGTCTTTGGCGAGGACGTCACCATTCATGTTGTTGGCTTGGATAGATACGGGAGAACGATTGGGGAGGTCATGCTTGGCGATGGGCGAAATCTCAATCGGGAACTCGTGAAAGCTGGTTTTGCCTGGTGGTACCGGAAGTACTCGAAAGACTTCACACTTGGCGATCTCGAAGATGAGGCAAGGCTTGCAAAGCAAGGTCTGTGGGCAGATCCAAACCCCATTCCGCCGTGGGAGTGGCGCCAGCGTCGAGCGTTCAAGCGTTGAGGAGTGAGCCCATGACCCTCTGGGAGGACTCTCGTCCCCGTATCCGGCTCGGCGAATCCATCATGACCCGAACAAATGGTATCCTAGCCCATCGAGTTAAGTGCTGGATTGACTGCTGCGCAAACAGAGGCAACACATGAGCGAAAGCGATCTCCCTTCGAAATGGATCGTGCTTGGGAGAGTTCTCCTCGACTTCATCCTTCGCCATGCTCCCGCATGGTTCCTGAAACGCCTTTACCCTATCGTCAAATGTCAGGAGCGAATCGAGTTTTGTGCCAACGGGGTGGGCCCACATCTGTACGTGAACCCTGAGCGGCCAGCCGCACTCTCGCATCTCAAATTGTGGTGCTACAACCATCTGCCGTTTGACATCTGGATTGCAGACGTTGAGCTAGCGATCCAACTGGGTGATCTGGCCCTCGCGAGTGTCGCGCTCCCAATCAGAGCGCGCGTGAGCAGCCAAACTAAAATACCCCTCGCTGTGACGGAGCACTACCTGACAGATGGTCAGGCACAACGAGTGCGACAATATCCCGGCGAAACCGAAATCCTTAGGGTCACCGGCCGGGCATGGATCGAGGCTCCTGTTGATCGCTTTGAAAAACATCTCGACCAGCTCGAGACGCGCGCCTTCATCTATCGCGGGTAGGTTCCAACATGATGGACCGATTCACAGATTGCGGCTGGATGCCCATGATGGGTTTCGGTCTGCTGAGCATGGTGCTCTTCTGGGGCGTGCTGATTATAGGTGGCGTCTTCATCGTCCGATGGCTCATGGAACAGGGTTTCGGCCATCGTGAAGACTCCGCGTTGGAAATTCTCAAGAAGAGGTATGCACGCGGGGAGATCAACAAACAGGAGTTTGAGGAGCGGAAACGGGACTTGCTTCTGTAACGAGCGACTCGTCTGGTGCACTCAAGGTGTTGTATCTTGTGCACGATCCTGCCGTTCCCGCCCTCTCCCACTCCGATGCGATCCGGCAGCGACCATTGGCCTTTTTGTCAGGAGGTAGTGCAAATCCCATGAATGACAGAATCAAAAGAGCCCTGAGTCAGATGAGAGATCTGCAGATATCGCGCTCTGATCCGCGGCAGTCAAGCCTCTACAACTTCGCCCTCGGGGCGATCTATTCGCTCGCGCGAGCGGAGCAATTAGGATATCCAGGGGAATCGCAGGAATCGGGTAGGGTGTGGCGACGCATGGATAAAGCCATGGAGACGGTTCTCAGGATGCTGGGGGAAGACCGACCGCCGGAGCAAGGTGAGTGGCTGACGGGATTCTATTTTAATGATGCGATATTCCGTCTGGATCTAGCTTTTGAACACATCCTTCGGTACGTCAGCAATGTTGGGCCAACTGCCGCCATCGGAGAAGTCAGGGAAGTAGCCACGAGGAAACGTTTCCCACCCGAGTTGCTTGCTATTTGGTCCGAACGAGGAAGGAATGCCGACAACGTGCTCAAACACCGAAGCTTGGAAGTTCTAGAAGATCCTGGGATTTCTTTCACCGATGCTCTGTCTATAATGGAGAATGTTGTCTGTGCCTTGGCCTGGGTTCTAAACATTCCGTCACCTGAGAAGATCGGCTGACCTGGCCTCCGAGCTCATCCCGCAGGAAGGAGAGTGCGCTTGGAGGTGACCCGGCACAGGCTTCATGGTTCGAGTTCCGTTTCGCTCCCCGACACGTCGTTTCCTGTATAAGTGTAAGCCCCCTCACAGATTGCCATGAGCGACCCCTCTAGAATGGCGCTATGGCCCGTCTTGATATTCTCGTGCATGGGGGATGCCTGTCCGAGCTATCGGCTCGAACCCTGGCCCAGGAAATCCAAAGCGAACTCCCGAATTGGCACATCGACGTCCGAACAGCGAAACCGGGTGACACGGACCTCTCCGGGGTGCTGGTCTTTCCAGCCTTCTTGTTAGACGGTCGTATCCTCACCACGGGCATTCCGAGGAAGGACTGGCTTGTGGCCAAGTTGCGTGCATGGGAGAAGGGGGAGCGATGAGGGTTCAGTCTTCTGTTGCCCCGAGCAGGACAGTACGGGCCGCAACCCTGCTGGCAGAAGGTGATGAGGCCAGTATGACTGATGCCGAGCTTACCCGCTTTGCCACCGTTCAGACCGTATTTCTGGATATCACTCGGACACTCGACATCTCGTTCGTGCCCGACTTGTTTGAAGGCATGCGCAATCGACCGGCGTATCTGGAAACGGCCTGGGAACTGTTCAAGGAAGAGGTGAATCTCGAACGTCTGGATCGGAGAACCAAGCTGATTATCGCCTTAGCCATCACGACGAACGAGGCCGGAACCTATTTCATCGCGGCATTGCCCCATGCGTTCCGTCTGGACGCGCTCGACCAGGCGACGTATGACAAGATCTTGTCGACCATTCGCTTCTTCAAGGTTTTTGAGCGATACCTGTCCGGAATCATGCCGGCCTTTGTCCCGGATACCGTCAGATTCGTGAACAATCGTTTGCGTGAAGAATATCAGAGTTACGAAGCGACGCGAGCAAGCCAGTTCGCGCTCTCACGAGATGACAACCGTGGTGCGGCCTGTAGGATCGGAAGCATGATCATCATGCTGGTTCTGCTGTCGTGCGTTGTGGGCATCTACTGGTTTATCTGATGAGCGCTCTGCAGCCAGATCTCTTTCCTGCCACGGTTCCTCGCACTACGTTCCGTCAGCGCATCACTTCTCCGCAATTGCGTTGGAGCTTGTTCATTGGCGTCGGTGCGATCCTCATTCTTGCGGCCTGGCTAGGACTTGGGAAAACTCCGACGACAACCTTCGATCTGACCCGACACAGCGTGTCGCTCGATCAGATCGTTGACGGAGGTCCCGGCAAGGACGGGATCCCCGCGATTCTTCATCCGCGATTCGTTCCGGCCGCGGAGGCGACGTTTCTGCTCGACGGAGACCGGGTACTAGGCCTCAAACTGGGAGCGGAAGCCAAGACCTACCCGATCAAGATTTTGAACTGGCACGAGATCGTCAACGATGCAACTGATGGCCACGCGGTGGTTGTCACCTACTGCCCTCTCTGCGGAACCGGCATCGCGTTTGATTCCACCATCCAAGGGCGACGACACGCATTCGGTGTGTCCGGACTGCTGTATCAGAGCGATCTCCTCATGTACGACCACCAGACGGAAAGTCTCTGGTCACAAGTCGGCATGCACGCCGTGGCGGGTCCGTCGACCGGAGAGAAGCTTATGCCCATCTTCCTCGAACATACGACTTGGGCGGAATGGCGCGCCGCCAATCCTGCCACGCTGGTCCTCTCCACAAAGACCGGATCATTCCGAAACTATGATCACGATCCGTACCTGGGTTATGCCGATCGTCGAGAACTCATGTTCGATACCACGCATTTCGATCCACGCTACCATCCCAAGGAATGGGTCGTTGGGGTGGAGATCAACGGTGTCACCAAGGCCTATCCCTTTTCAGAGTTGAAGAATGCCCGCCCTCCCATCAGCGATCAGGTCGGTGGCCGGTCCGTTACGATACAGTTCAACCGGCAATCCCGCAGTGCCTCAGTCCTCGATGCCGATGGCAAGCCGATCCCCTCAATCATGGCCTTCTGGTTCGCTTGGTATGCCTTTCACCCCGACACTCAGGTGTTCAAGAATCCGGAGGGGAGATCCCCATGATACGAGTGATCCGCTGGTTCATCGCACATCGGATCCGTGCGGTTGAACGGAGGCAGGGACTTTCGCTTGCCTATCTCCACTGCATGCTGCGGGTCTCGCTTCCCCACTTTCTCAAGTTCATCAAGATTATGCCGCTTGCGCGGTTTCGGCGCGCCCTCCCTCCTGAAGCGTATCACCTAGCGCGCATCGTCACGGCTCGGCATGAAGACTGCGGGACCTGTCTTCAGATGGAAATACAGCTCGCGAAACAGGCTGGAGTCAGAGTTCCCTTACTTCATGCAGTGCTCGACGAATCTCCCTGTTCGTTGCCGCCTGAGCTGGCAGAGGTCTATTTCTTTGCCGAAGCCGTGGCGACGGGCAGCGGCGAGGAGGATACCTGGCGTGAGGCCATCTTCCATCGATATGGTGACATCGCCATCATCGAACTCTCTCTGGCCATCGCCGTCTCCCGCATGTTTCCGACCGTTCTGCATGCTATGGGCCATGCCGCTCCTTGTGTGTCAAGCGACACACAGGTTGGCGTATCGGATCGGTGACCGGCAAGCGCAGGAGACACGCGAGATCATCCGTCAACTCCTCTGACTGGCCAACATCCCAAGAGCCCACTCTGTCGGTCTCCCCCAAACATATTCCCAGTCGCTTGTAAGGCATGTCACAGACGTGCCTTCAAGCCTGCCGTACCATGCAATCATCCAGTAATGGATAGAAAGGGTGCAATGCGGGATCATGCGAACGGGGAACAGGCGGGGATGCCGGAGTCACACTGCGGCAGGACAGGGGACTCCGAAACCGCTGACAGGTCAACGTCGGCATCACATCGGCGCACTCTTCTCAGCATCGGTACTAACCATTGTGATGCTCTGGGTCTATGCCGGAGTCGCGGCTGCTCAGTCCTCATTCGAGGCTCGCGATGTCATGACCCGGGGGACCGTGGAACTCGGCGGGGCCGTCGGCTACGCACAGGGCACGACGGCGATCGGGAACGGCTCCTCCTCCAACCGGAGTGCCGTCTTCGTGATGCCGCGCGTCGGGATGGTGCTCACCGATCCACTGGGAAAAAGCTGGTGGGAAGGCAATGTCGAGTTGTTGGTAGAACCGGTGTTCGCCCGATTTGTCCAACCCTTCGCGGCCGAGGCGGCAGGAGGATCCTTCGTTCTGAAGTACAACTTTCTCTCGTTCGGGCGATGGATGCCATTCTGGGACGCTGGCACCGGCATGATCTGGACCAATCTGGCGCCACGGATTCCGGAACAAAGCACACAGTTCGAGTTCGTCTTGGAGACCGGCCCCGGGATGCACTATTTCGTGACGGACCGGATCACGTGGACGATGGGCGTCCGGCTGCACCATATCTCCAACTCGAATCTCGGCGACAGAAACACTGGGATCAATGGAGTCCTGCCTTATGTCGGCATTTCATTCTTCATGCTCGGCCCATTCTGACGCCGAAGGTGCAAAACAGTGACCATGAAAACTGCCAGCCTCAACCCAAGGTCTGCGAAGACTCACCTGCTCAAGCTCGGAGCGCTTCTCGTCATAGTTCTTGGCACGTACGCCGTAGTGTTCTGGCTCGATGTGGGAGAGTGGCTGACTCCGGACCGTGTGGGTGATCAGCTGCGCGCCGCTGGCCCTTTCGGACCGATCCTGTTTGTACTTCTGATGGCTATGGCGGTTGTGATCAGCCCCATTCCCAGTCTGCCGCTTGACCTGGCAGCAGGCGCGACATTCGGTGTGACTCTGGGAACGGTCTATGCCGTCATCGGTGCAGAGGTTGGAGCCATCCTCAGTTTTCTTATCGGCAGGGCCTTGGGACGGGAAACCATGAGTCAGATCTTTCGGACTGAGATCAGATTTTGCGAGCGATGTTCGGATCGACATCTGGCGATCTTTGTCTTGTTAGCAAGGCTTGTTCCGGTCTTTTCGTTTGATCTTGTCAGTTATGGGGCTGGGCTGACGAACATGTCGCTTCGCGCCTTTGCCGTGGCGACGTTGCTTGGGATGATTGTTCCCACGTTGGCACTGACCTATGCGGGGAGCACAGTGGTTTCAGGCGAGTGGCTGCTGGTCCTGCTCGGTCTGATCATGGTCGCCTTGTTTCTTCTGATCCCCAGGCTGGTCGTCCGGTATCCATCAGCACGGTGGGTCAGGCTCCTCCGGGGGGAGGCCCCGGTGATGGCAAGCCAGCCACCCGTTGAGGTTGAGCCGAGCGCGGCGGCCGGTGAGGCCGCGCGCCGATGCTCGTCTTGCGGCGGGCCGATGGAATGAAAGGGATAACTGGGAACGAGAACGAACCGGTTGAAGAGTATCGAGGCTCTCGTACGGTATGCCCAGAGATATTCCGATAGGGAACGGGTCCTTGCTGGTCGCGTTCGATCGGGAGTACCGCATCCGCGATCTCTTCTTTCCCCACGTGGGCTTAGAGAACCATGCCATCGGCCATGCTTTCGAATTCGGTATCTGGGTGGATGGGCAGTGGGGAGCGATGGGGCCTGAATGGCAAAAGGCGCTTCGGTATATCTTCGACACCTTGGTCACAGAGGTCGAGGCGAAACACGAGCGCCTGCGAGTGGAACTCATCTGCCACGATGCCGTGGACTTCCATGAGAACGTCTATCTGAAAAAGATCATCGTGAAGAACCCCCTTGATCGTGCGCGAGAGGTGCGCCTCTTCTTCAGCCAGGATTTCCATCTCTCCGGCACGGAGGTTGGGGATACCGCCTACTATGACCCTCGGCTCCAGGCGCTGATTCACTACAAGGGCAAGCGGTATTTCCTCGTCAACTGCTGCGATGCCACCAAGTGCGGTGTGGAACACTTCGCCTGTGGACTGAAGGAGACCCAAGGGCTCGAGGGCACGTGGAAAGACGCGGAGGACGGAGTCCTGTCCGGAAATGCCATCGCTCATGGCTCGGTGGATTCCACGGTTGGCATCAGCCTCTCCTTGCCCGCCAATGGCGAGGCGGTCGCGTACTATTGGATCGCCGCGGGCACCACCTGCCACGAGGTGGCGATCCTCAATCGGGTCGTCTTGGACAAGACGCCGGAGAAACTGCTCAGGCGAACCGCCGATTACTGGAAACTTTGGGTGAATAAGGAGAGTGGCCTCGGATGGGCAAGCCTGCCTACCAAGATGTTCCGTTTGCTGAAGCAGAGTCTGCTCATCCTGCGCACACAGATCGACAATGACGGAGCCATCATCGCCGCCAATGACACCGACACCTACCAATATGCCCGCGATACGTACTCGTATCTGTGGCCGCGTGATGGAGCGTTTGTCGCATCGGCGTTGATCAGCGCCGGCTACTCCGAGATCTCGCGACGCTTCTTCAACTTCTGCGCCCGCATCATCGAGCCGGAGGGCTATTTCCTGCATAAGTTCGGCCCGGATGGCTCCGTGGGCAGTTCCTGGCATCCCTGGTGGCGCGAGGGCCACCCTGAGCTCCCGATCCAGGAGGATGAGACCGCGCTCGTCGTCTGGGCGCTCTGGCGGCATTTCGAACGGTTTCACGATGTGGAATTCATCAAGCCCCTCTACCGCGACCTCATCATTCGTGCTGCCGAGTTTCTTGTGCAATTCCGGAATGAGAACACAAAACTCCCGGAGCCGTCGTATGACCTGTGGGAAGAACGCCGTGGGGTCTACACCTTCACGGTTGCGGCGGTCATCGCGGGGCTGCGCGCCGCTGCGAATTTTGCGGAGGCCTTCGGCGAGGCTGATCTCGTCGCCAAGTACCGTGCCACAGCGGACGACATGACGCAGGGGCTGCGCCAGCATCTCTTCCATCGCGACCTGAACCGATTCGGCCGTGGAGCCACCCTGAAGCCGTCAAGCAGCTACGAACTGGACACCACTATTGATGCCAGCTTAGTGGCCTTATGGTACTTCGAGGTCTTCCCCCCGGAGAACCCGCTGGTCGAATCCACGATGCAGGCAGTCCTTGATCGGTTATGGGTGGATACGCCCATCGGCGGGCTCGCCCGGTACGAAAACGATTATTACCATCGGGTGGAGCATACCGATGTGCAAAGTGTGTCTGGCAATCCCTGGTTCATCTGCACCCTCTGGTGGGCTCAGTATCTGATTGCTTGTGCCGAGGAGGCCTCCGACCTCCAAGAGCCCCTGAAGCTTCTGGAGTGGGTGTCCGATCACGCGCTTCCGTCAGGGGTGCTTGCAGAACAAGTGAATCCTTACACCGGAGAGCCGCTGTCCGTCTCGCCGTTAACGTGGAGCCATGCCGAATATGTCATGACGGCGCATAAATGGCTGGAGAAACACCGCGCACTCGAGCTGGCGAGTGGGGTGCGGTCTCCGTCTACGGGCTGAAGCCCCAGGGCGCGCTCTTGAGCCGATCGACGAGTCCGGTGAGAGTGGCTCGCCGCATTGCATCGATTCAACCGGCCTCCGACCAACGAGGGCCTGAACGTACACAGGAGGATGTCATGGCACGCAAACACCAATGGAAGTCGAACGGCAACAAGACTGCGACGGAGAGGCCGGATGAGGCACAGTTGCGGGAGGAAATCCAACAACTCGCCTATCGGTTCTACTGCCAGTGCGGCTATGAGCATGGCCATGATCTTGAGCACTGGCTCGAGGCAGAGCCAGTGCTCGAACGGCATCAAGGAAAGGGCGCAGCGGACGGATAGTCCGCATTGCTCTCTCGATGCCGAACCTTTGGGGCTTTCCGGTCAGATTGTCAACGTTGCCCTTGAAAGGAACTGAACCATGAGCTTTCTTCGCACGATGCCCGACGCCTCGTTGATCGATGTGTTCAAAGCGTACCCAGAATTGGCGAGGCCGCTGCATCAATTCGCGCACCAGTTGCTGAGAGGTCCATCACCCTTCACTGAAGGGGAACGTGAGCTACTGGCGGCGTACGTCTCTCGGCTCAATCGTTGCCATTTCTGCGAAGACTCGCACACCGCGGTGGCGGTGCTATACGGGTATGACGGGAAGGTGATCGAGCAGCTGGTCTTAGACCTAACGCATGCAAATGTCGCCGAGCGCCTCAAACCGGTCTTCCGGTATGTACGCAAACTGACCATGGCTCCCGCCCAAGTCGATGCGGCCGATGTGGCGGCCATCTATGAGGCAGGATGGGATGAAACGGCGGTCACCCATGCGGCGCTCGTCTGCGCCTTCTTCAGTTTCATGAATCGCTGGGTCGACGGGTTGGGGATCGAGGCCGACCCTGCTGTGGTCCGAAGGGCGGGCGAAATGTTGTATCAGAAGGGGTATCAAGCGGTGATCGACCTGCTCCAAAAACAGACGAGCGGCTAGCGCGGATGGTGTCTGAAGTAAGGAGACGATCGTTAAGACACCAGACGTGAAAGTGCCTCCGGCTTGAGGATGGTAACTGTTCGCCCATCCATATGAATGAGCCCCTGGTCCCGGAACTGTCCCATCGTGGTGCTCACGGTTTCACGGCTGCAGCCGATCAGGTTGGCCATTTCCTGGTGGGTCAATTTGACCTTCAGACGAACGCCCTGCTTGTCCGCGATGCCATCGGTCTTGCTCAATTCTGAAAGCAGGTGGGCCAGTCGAGCCGGCACGTCGCGGAAGACCAAATCCTCGATCCGACTCTGGATTTTCTTGAGTCGCAGACCAATCAGCTTGGTGAGCTTGACCGTCACGTTCGGATGCATAGACAAGTACCGGTCGAAATCTTTCCGCGGAATCACGCAAATGAGCACATCATCCAAGGTTTCAGCCGATGTCGAGCGAGGGGAGTCCTCCAGCACGTCAAGCTCTCCAAAGACTTCGCCAGGCTCCAAGATGTCGAAAGTGAGCTCTTTGCCGCTGGAGGCGGTGTTGGCGATTTTGACTCGTCCTTGCTTCAACAGGTACACATTATCGCTAGGATCGCCCGGGAGATAGAGTGGCTGGCGTTTCTTGACCTCTTCCATGCGGGTGATCCGTTCCATTTCCTGCATCTCGGATGGGGAGAGGCCCTCGAACAAGCGAATGTGTTTGAGAAACCAGAGTTTGTTGGGGGAGGGTGCGGCATGGTCCTTCATGGCGGCTCCACACGCAGGCGCAGACTAGCAATCGACTATGTTAATGCAAGGTGTGGATGCTTTCAATAGTGATGAAACGCTCAGGCCTCTCCTGGCTGAGTGTCGCGGACAGGCCAATGTACGAGGAGGGATTTCATGGTCCGTTTGAGCAATCGCCAAGGGATAGGTTTCTGAAGGAACTTGTCCGCCTGGGACAGCAGGCGATGCCGCTGCTGAAGTTCAGAGCGGTCGGCCCCGGTCATCATTATGACTGGGATTGTGGGGCTAGATCTCCGAATGGACAGAAGGGTTTCACCGCCGTCCATTCCCGGCATATGAAAGTCGAGCAGGACAAGGGCAGGCCGGTCCACCTGTATGCAGTGGAGTGCCTCGACCCCGCTAGAAGCTGTCATAACATGGAAGCCCTCGGCAATCAGACGGTCGGAGATGGCGGCTAAGAGGTCGCAGTCGTCATCAACTACTAATATGGTTGGAATCATAGCGAGTGGGTCCAGGGGTTTTGGCATTGAAGTCGGCTTGGCAGGAATCAATCTCAAAACCCTTCCAAATCCCGAGCGGTAGAGTTCTCTTATATATGAAAGGGAGCTCTCGGACTGTAAGGCAGCTTACAGTTCTGACTCGTCAGCTTCGGCAGAGTTTATCATGATCCTGGGATCACGGTGTTTTCACGAAAGGGGCCGATGACCAGGCGGATCATAATTGGGCTTTTGATGCTTGTCGGAGCCACCCTGCTCGGCACCGGCCCAGTGGAGCAACCAAAGGCCGTCCCGCACCAATCGGAGACCATGACCCTCCCCATTCTGCAGGCGCTCCTGAATGAAGTCGTGCCAGATCTGAAGGGTGAGAGTGGGCAGTGGCGATTCACCTATACTGGGATCGAAATGGCGTTGCTCACGAGTGTGTCGCATGACCGCATGCGGATCATCGCGCCGGTCGAACCGGAGGCCGAACTGACAGACCAGCAAAGAAAGCGGATGCTGGAGGCCAACTTCCATTCCGCCTTAGATGCGCGGTATGCCACCAGCAACGGAATCGTCTATGCAGCCTATATCCACCCTCTGTCTCCCCTGCGGCGAGACGAAGTGCTCTCCGGCATCCGGCAGGTGGCTCAACTCGTCAAGACGTTCGGAACGACCTATTCGAGCGGCGAACTCTTGTTTGGTTCCCCAAACCCACCGAATAAATCCGATCGACAAAAAGATCCGTATTACTAAGCACATCGCTGGTCTGATTAAATCCACCGCGGAAACGACCTCCTCGGCTTCTTATGGGTGGAGCACGGAGCGTCACGACTGCGCACCGTCGAATGATCGTTTGGCGGAACGTTATGCCGTCGTCGCGTTGACAGGCTTCTTCCCATGAGAGTAGCTTATCGCCTCATGATCAGGTTCACAGATCGACCGCGTCATCTTCTGATCCTGTCCATCGGGCTCGCCTACTTCTCGCTGACCGTCTGGATGCACATCTGGACCCTTGAGGCGGGGGTTCCACGGTCAGGTGAGCCGACGAAACCCCACCATCAGATCTGTACTTGGATCGGAACGAGCGGCGAAGCAGGGTTTGTCGGCTGCTCGCCCATCACGTGGCCAACTCCGGTTGTTTCAATCAGTCCGGCGAGCCTGGTGCAGAGTCCTTTCCTTCCCATTGTCTCAGACACGGTACAAGCCCGCGCTCCCCCGGTCCTCTCATAGCCAGCTCATTTCGTCGTCTGACTGGTTCTCGATGCGGTCATCGTCAATAGCCGCAGACTGCTTGCCACGTCTTCATCCTTCTGTGAAGGAAAGAGGGCCGGGTATCCGAAGGGCGCACAGTCCTGGGCGAGATTGGTTGCCTGCCTCGGAAAGGGGGTACGGCCATGCCTGTGATGACCATGAAGCGATTGGGGCTCATTCTGTCAGCGGTTCTCATCCTCCTTGCTACCGTGGGAGCAGTGTGGTTTCAGGTCCGCTACGACGACGCACCGATTCAAACGGTTGAACTCGTCACGTTTAGCAGTGCAGATTATCCGGAAGATCCAGAGGAGCGGAGTGCCCAGTTCGGGAGTTATCCTCACAGACGTTTGGTCATCCAGCAGACTGGGGACACCCGATTTCGCTTTCTCCTGGACCCTGGCACGACGACGGCAGCTCCCATCGAACTCACGGACGTCGATCTCGCCCACTTTGTGGCGGCAGTTCCCTCCTGGATTAAGAGTGATCCGGATCTCACAAAAGTCGGATTAATCGACAGGGAATGGAACCGGCAACAAGTGCGGTTTCCCAGGAACTCCCCCCATGTTCAGGTGCGTGGGGGTGGAGACGGGTTCGAGCAGCGAGCACTCAGCCGCATCGATCTTGCCCGCAATTGCTTGAACGCCGGTCTGTGGGAAATGCTGCTGTTCACCGTGACGAACGGCGAAGAACGCGTCTACGAGCACCTGTGGTTTACATTCCCGCTTGGACTCTACAAACAGTTGTTTGAACAAGTGAACGGGCTGTCATATTGGTCCTACTGGTGGTCGCTGGAGCACTGGGTCGATCCGTCTGGAACGTTGATCCGATTGGACCGATTGCGGACGGTCGAACAGGAACGACCGGTCGAAGCGATGGCACGCTGGAACGAGCCTGTGTCAACGAGGGGCGAGCAAGCCCTCAAACGCGGGAACATCCTGACACCAATCGCAGCGACCTATCGTGACTGGTATACCCAACCGGTTCGATTTGCGAGTTTCATTTCGCCGGGGCACTATTCCCGCATGCACCCGTGGGAGACCCAACTGCACTATCTGGCTGAATTGACCGGGGCTGTCATTCGGCTTGCGAAGCCCACTCAAGGCCCCCGCTCCCTGATGGAAATCGAACTCGCCTTCCGCAGCAGCAAGACGGGAGAAGTGACGCGCCTCGTTCTCGGTGGGCTCGATCGTGCGGCTATTCCGGCGGAGTCTCCAACGTCTTACGAACGGGGCTGGCAAGCACCCTTAGGGATCGGTAATCCGAGTTTCTTCGAGTCCTACGAGGAGGTATTGGCCAATCCGCCCACCCAGAGGACGTTCTATGGCTTTCATCTGGATGCTCAGAATCGCTGGATCGACCACCACGCCGTCGGCGTGGATGGGCCCTTGCTGCACTGGGATGTCGATAATCCTTCTCTGCTTCACCTCTATCTTCTGAGCTACGAACGCCATGCGCTGTTGAACCATTTTGTGGTCATGTGCCCAGCGGAGGTCTGCCCAGCACACTAAACCTATCCAAGGGACCTGAACGCGATAGAGTTTCAGGTCGTCCGTCAACCGGATGGTGGGCGGGCTCTTAGCAACTCAATCCCGAATTGGACCGGTACCCCCATATTGGCGCCACCGAATCGACGCAGGATCATGCTGTTGACGGCAATGACCTCCCCTCGCAGATTGAACACTGGTCCCCCACTGCCACCCTGCGTGGTTTGGGCATCATAGAGCAGCCGATCTGGGAGCAGATCTCCCACATGCCCTTGCGTCGTGAGCGGGCGAATCAGTTTGTGTTCTGCCAGATCTTGTGCCAGACGATCGGCGTCCTGGCCGGCCCGTTGCATGATTTCCGAACTGGTTGTGGGATCTGCTCGCGCCAGGAGCGCATCGAACCCTGTCGGATATCCCAGCACGAGAATTGACTCTCCGATCATGACAGCGGTAGAGCTTGAGGCTAATCGGAGTGGTGGTATCTTTAGCCCGCCAGGCTCGAATTGCAGCAGCGCCAGATCAGCTTGTTCCGAGACCGACACGACGTTGAGGTCAAACGGAGTGGGGACGCCGGGAAAGAAGGCTCGGAACTTCAGGAGCCGCGGTTCAAGGTCTGGTCCGATCAACTGCCGGGTCGATGAATCCATCTCCCAGGGATGAGCCAGATGGCGGTTGGTCAATAGAACACCGCGTGCATTGACCAAGAACCCTGTTCCGGTGAAGCTCACCGTTGCCGGCGGGGTCTCGCCGCCGAATGTGAAGAGTGGGCGGCCATCGGCATCCCGGAACGGCTCACCGTTGGGATGCACTCCCTGAAAACGGAGAGGGCGGCCGGAACTTTTTTCAACAAAGCCGAACGTGCCTTGGAGAAAGGCCACACTGCCGCCATAGATCTGGATGATCCGCTCTGCCGCCACATGACTGCTCTCGACCGCCCGGAGTTGCTGCTTGAGTCTCGCGACCTCAGCCTCTGCTCCCATTTCTTTTTCTTTGCGACGCACAAGGGCGGCCAGCGTGTCGGCCTGTTGTTTGTGCTCGTCGAGCAAGTCGGTCGCGCGCTCCCGCTCCACCTGAACTCTCTTTTCTAACTCCCGCTGGGAAACCCGGCCAGTCTCGATCTGCTCCAGAAGACTGTGGATCTGACGTTCACCGGCCTGTCGTGTCGCATACTGGTATGAGAACAGGCCGAGGACCAGCGCAAACGGCAGCAGGACAAGCGCTCCGGCAAGCAGCCTGACGGGCATGGTCGCATGGAAGGCAAGATCGCTCAGGAGATGCCGGAAGAAGAGGGCGGTGCCGATCACCCACCCGCGTTGAGCATGGGTCGCAATGTCGCGACAGTCGCAGAAGATATCCCAGACCGGTTTACAACTCGCATAGGCCTCCGGCCTGATCCGGATGCGGATTTGCGGCCCGCCGATCCCGAACCTCAGCAGATCGTTGTCCTGCAAAATGATCTCGGTGACGCACTGGTGGTTGACGAAGGTACTCTTTTCATTTCCCTTATGCCGGAGAACGACTTCACAGTTTTCGACTGTAATCTCGGCATGAAACAGAGCCACAGCCGAATCACGGAGTGGGTCGAAGGCAAGCTCATTGCTAGGGTCTGTCCCAATCCTCAGGCGGTTTACGGCAAACTCCTGCGTCTGCCCCCGGCGGCTTCCGGAGATGTGGACAAGAGTAAACGTCCCAGGGGTCGGCTGACTTTCCACTTTCCCGTTTGATTGAAGGACTGCCTCGACCACAGCGCCCCTCCGTAGCTTGCCTTTTGATCCTGACCGTCCGGAGATTCCTTTCTCGAAGAGGGGGCACTCCCAGTTGGACGGAAGCGTTTCCGTCGGTGTTCCTGGTCTTTAGACCCAGGACAACCACACTGGTTGTGTTCTATTCAAACATATCGTCCGCTTCCGGGCTGTAAGCTGGCCTACATTTCGGTGGCCCCGGTTCGAGTATAGTCAGCCCTTCGACGGCCCCGCTCTTCCGGGCGGGGCATGGACGCCGTCGAAACGCCGAGGAGTCACACCGATGCGATCACTGATCCGGCAGTGTTGTTCAATCCGATTCTGCTTCGTCACAGTCTTCGTTGTCATGATGGTCTGGGGCTTCCTTTTCACCCAACTGGCGCCAGCCCAGATTGAGGAAATGCTCGTGGTCGGATACTTCTCCAATAACCGCCTCGTCAGCACGATGCCTCCGGAATGGCAACTGCTCACCTTCTCCAAGATCCCCAAGCACACCAGGTACCACCTGGTCACCGACAGCGGTCGCAGAGTTGTTAAGGCAATAAGCGAGGCCTCGTCATCGGGCTTCACGCGGGAAGTGCAGATCGATCCCAGGGACTATCCGGTAATTGAATGGCGATGGAAAGTTTCGAATGTCCTGAAGCGGGGCGATGTGGCGAAGAAAGATGGTGACGACTATCCGGCGCGAATCTACGTGACCTTCCAATACGACAGTGCGAAGGTGGGTCTCTTCGGGAAGGCGAAGTATGAGGCAGCGAAGCTGATCTATGGCCGGTACCCGCCGCTCGGCGCGATCAATTACATCTGGGAAAGTCGCGCCCCTGTGGGGACCGCCGTGCCGAACCCGTATACCGAACAAGTCCAGATGATCGTGGTGGAAAGCGGGACGGCCAAGCTGAATACCTGGATCACAGAAGAGCGCAACGTCTACGAAGACTACAAGCGCACCTTCGGCGAGGAGCCCCCGATGATTTCCGGCGTGGCCATCATGACCGACACCGACAATACCGGCGAAGCCGCAGAGGCCTATTATGGAGATATCGTGTTTAAGAAGCGGCGCTGAGTCACTCGGCACGCACTCTCCAACCGTGCCAGGTCTGCCGGACCAGCGCCGTGCCTCCGGCGAGGCTCAGGTTCTTGGCCCGAAGACATGCGGGTGTTTTTGTCGCGGCTACTCGATCAGTCTTCAGCCGGTTTATAAATGTCTTAGAGGGACGTGAGCGTGATTCATTTCTTGACCTTTCTCTTCGGAGGTAACGACAGAGCGTAGCGCAGGCTTTCATTGACCCAGCCTTCCAGAGTCCCTTCGGAGAGACAGCCTTTCTCTGTAACAATAAGCCATCCCTTCATGGACGGTCGTCCGCTGAGGTCGAATTCTCGCGTCTCAGGCTTGGTGAGAAAGTCCTCATGGCGCCTGGGTTCGACCCGCACAATGAGTTCGCGCTGATGGACACCACAACACATGTGACCATTCAACAGGAATGCCAGACCGCCGAACATGTGCTTCTCCTGCAATGACCTCTGGCCTTTCAGCCTGGCGCGCACACGAGCCGCCAACTGCTCATCGAACGCCATAAGAAGCTCCTCCTTTCCTGTATATCCATCCGATGACGGCACCCACTACGGCAAACTGGAAGAGATAATAGGTGGTTTCCAGCGAGAGCCAAGTTGACAAGGAGGTCACCTCCTGCTTCCCGGCCTCAGCAAAGACCGCGATGCTGGCCATCAGCAGGCCGATCAACAGTCCAAACTTGAGGCCTGTTGCGACGGAATGGTTCTCCCTGGCGAACAGGGGGTAGAAGTAGCTCAACACGAGTCCTTGTATGACCATTGACGCAAGACCAAGAGGAATCAGGGGTTCCTTCCTCGTGAAGATCGCTAAGTCGTCGTACACTGATTTGAAAACGACCAGATGCCATGGTGCCGCGATGAGGAAGGTGCAGAACACATAGGCCAATGCCGCCAACCAATATGACTTCGTATTCATAAGGCCGTCCTCCTGTTACGCAGTCAAGGAGCAGCGCCCAGTCTGTGGCCTGAGCGCTGCTTGGTGACTATACCGATGCGGTGAATGATCACATCGTGGCGTGATCATCACCATATCCGATGAGACGGTTCAATGATCAACTATCCCATCGAGTAGAAGAACTCTTCTTTGACGATCTTGCCGTCTCGCACCGTATAGAGACCTGTCTCGTCCATAGTCACGCGTTTACCCGTGTGCTTCGGTGTGACGTCATACTTAAATCGCACGATGAAACGATCACCGTGGGGAAAGGGTCCCTCAGCCATACCGCCATGGACTTCATGGTTATCCGTCCACCACTGATTCTTTCGTTTAATAGCCTCGATTCCCTTCTGAGTCTGGCCGAAGCCGGGCATGGCCATGGGTTCGCTGCTCTCGATCGTCGCGGCGTACAGCCGATCGATCGCTTCCTGATTTTTCCCCTGGTTGCACAGTGCGACGAGTGTTTGGCCGATCTCCAAGCTTGTCATGAGTGATCCTCCTCTGATGGTGGTTGGTAGCACGCGCATGCTGATGTCGACGTCTGTACACTGACTGAAACGGTTGTGATGTCTGTCTGGACCAGTTCGTCAATGCTGGCAGACATCAGGTCAACAAGAGTCCTCCTTCCTTTCTGCAGACACGCGCTGTTCAAGACAGTGCCCAGGACCTGTGTGGCCCAAGAATTTGCGGCCTCAACGAGTCATGGAACCGAGCTTGCTCGTTGCAGTCGAATCAGCCCGTAGAACTGCAGCACAGCGAATACCGCCACAAGATCGGCCACGATCCCCACGGCCCACTTGCCCGCAAGAGTGAGCAGGGTAGGGGCTGTGATCAACAGCAGGGCGCTACCGAGGACCCAGGCCGCATCAAGCCCGATCGCGCTCCAGACCTCGCGTCGATCCGGCGTCGGTCGGCGGGCAATTGTGACCAACCAGAAGGCATAAACAATCAGGCCAAGGCCGAGCGAGGAAATGACCCAGGGCACCTCTATGCCGAGAAAGGAGGCAATCGGCCCGCCTGCCACAAGGAATAACAGGCCGGACAGGCCAGAGAACCACGCATTGGCCTGGAGCGACCGGATGAGCAGGATGGATGGATCATGGACCGACATGGGAGACCTCCTTTGGTTTGCAATCAGACCAGTCATTCCAAAATCAACCAAAAAAAGACAATGGTTCAATCGAGCAACGATAGTGCCGTCTCGGCTGTCTGCTTCACGACAGCAGCCGGTGTCCCTGCCTTGATCATGACGATCGTTCCCTGCATCATCGTGACCAGGAATCTCGCCAGCGCGCGCGGGTCCTTATCCTTCGCCAACTCGCCCTGTGCCTTCGCACGGGAGAGGATCTTGAAAAACGCGTCTTCCCCCATCTTCAACACCTGACACGCCTTTCCCGCGATGTCTTTCTCGTGCGGTGCCAGTTCCATCACGGTATTGGCGATCAGACAGCCCCGCCGCTGCGGGTCGGCGAGTCCGCCCTCGATCATGAGGCCCACAAACCTCCGCAAGGTCGGAAGGGCCGGCCCGGGCTGATCGAGCAGGGAGAATCTCTCTCGGATGAATCCTGTGCAATACCGGTCTATGGCCTGGAGAAACAATTGCCGCTTGTCGCCGAACGTGTCGTAGAGCGAGCCGCGATTGATATCCATCGCCGTCAGCAAATCTTCCATCGATGTCGCTTCGTAGCCCTTGAGCCAGAAGACGTGCATCGCCTTATCGAGCACGTCCTCGGGATTGAATTCTTTCGGCCTCGCCATCTGTTGCACCTGACCGTTCGTGACAAATACCGTTGGAACGGTACTATATATTGGAACGACTGGTCAACAATAATAACTCTGAGGAGAACGAGGAGCCAAACTCAACAGAGGGTGAGCCTAGGAGCCTCACGTTTTGGGAGGAGGGGGGGTTGTAATACTAGAATGGTCGTTGTATAATCATGGCCCATGGGACGGACGAAAGAATATGATCGACGGCGCGTGCTGGGCAAGGCCGTTTCTGTCTTTTGGAAGAAAGGATTTGAAGCCACGTCGATGAGCGAGTTGATTAAGACCACTGGCCTCAACAGCGCCAGTCTCTATAAAGAGTTCCGGAGCAAGGAAGGGTTGTACGAAATGGCTCTGGATGAGTATCGGGAACAGGAACTGGAGCCCTTCATCAGACCGCTCATCGACGAACCGAATTTGAAGGGCATCGACACGTTCCTGAAAGGCGTAATCAAGAATGCCACGAACCCCGATTTCAACGGTTGTTTGATGATGAATACCCTTGTGGAGAAGGAGGTGGTCGGCACAGGAGCCGTCAGGCGGGTTGAGAAGTTTTGCACCAGGCTGGAAACGATCCTCGAAGGAGCCATTCGTGGGGCCCAGAAATCCGGCGATATCCCGCCTGAAAAAGACCCGGTTGCCCTGGCGCATTATCTTCTCTGTCTGATCCAAGGCATGGTCTTGTATGGACGGGTCGAGGATCACACGCCGCATATTGAAGCGGTCATTAGGACTGTCAAACAGACGCTTGTGACATAACTTTTTTTGCCATATTGTAAAACGAGCATTCTGTATATGGATATTCCCGCATCACGCTTCACCACTCGAAGGAGGTTCTTATGAAAAGAGGTATCACAACATGTCTCATCCTGGCCGTAGGCATTCTGTCCGGTTGTCTCGCTGATATCAGGCCAGATTCCCTCAAGTCGACTACGAGGCCTGACGCCGACGCACGAGGACGACAACTCCTAGCAGAAGTGATCATCGCACATGGGGGCCTCGATCGCTGGAAGCAAGCCAAGACCGTGGAAGTAACGGCGCGAGACCATTGGGAGCATTGGATGGGAAGACTGATGTTCATGCCGCAGAAGGAGAGCGGACAGTTGATGCGTTGGCAGACGAGTCTCGGGGGAGACCAGGTATATATCGAGATGCGAGAAGGTCCCACCAAGGGAGAGAAATGGGTAATGCAAGACTGGCCTCTGTACCGGGCCGCACCCGGTGACCAGCCAGATTATGGAACTGGGAAAAAGATCCACTTCTATGTTGCCACCATGAACTATGCGCTGCAACTCCCTTTCCGGAGCGCAAACGCCGAGGTCGTCCGCTACGGCGGACAGGGTTCACTTCGCGGCAAACAGTATGATCTGATTTATACCACGTGGCATGCGGCGGAGCCGCAGAAGGACACGAATCAGTATGTCCTGTGGGTCGATCCCGTGACGCATGAACTCGCGTATCTCCAACTGACCGACCGGGAGCTGATGAAGGGAGCCGCCGGCATGATGGGATTCAGCGGCTGGAAAACGATCGATGGGCTGAAGGTTCCATCCCGGATCACGTCCTACCACAATGCGGAAAAGGGCGTTGTGTTGCATGACCTGCGCATCGAGGCGGTGGCGTTTGGCGCTGACCTCCCCCGCGAGGCCCAGGCGAGCGCGCCGCCGTCAATTGTGGGTGAATTTGGCGAGAGAAAGACACGTTTTTGAATTGCTGGAGTTAGGTGAGAAGCAGCGTGACGGCTAAGGGGCCATCTGGAAGTGCCCAAGAAGGAAAAGGAGTACAAGGCATGAGTCTCTTTACCAAGCATACGGATGCGACAGCGCCTGAGGGCGCAGCGGAAGTGCTCGCCAAGGTGAGGGAGCGATACGGTTTCATTCCCAATCTGGCTGCCACGCTCGCGGAGAGTCCCGTCACGCTCGACGCCGTGCTGAATCTGAGCAGCGCCTTCGATAAGACCTCGTTCACGGATATCGAGCGGCAGGTCATCTTGATCACCAGCAGTGTGGTGAACGGCTGTGACTATTGCAAGACCGTCCATACCGCGCTTGGTCGGAAAGCGGGAATCGACGACAAGACGGTGAAGGCGCTCTTGGCGCTCGCTCCGCTTTCGGACGCGAAACTCAACGCCCTGCGCGAGTTCACCAAAGCGGTGGTCGAGGAGCGAGGCCGGATTCACGAGCAGCGAGTCCGACAGTTTCTCGATGCCGGTTATACGACATCCCAGGTGTTCGAAGTGGTGATGGGGGTCGCCCTCAAGACACTGACGAATTACAGCAATCATTTGACGGGCACCCGACCGAATCCCGAGTTTGTGGCGATGGCCGAACCCGGCGAGAAGGTAGCGTGATTCATCGGAGGGGGCCTCTTCTGGCTCCCTCCAATCGATGGACAATCGACATGCGCTAAGTCTTACAGCCTGAGGATGAGATGCCGACACACCCGACACAATTTCAGGGCTTCCCGAAGGAGACCTTCTCGTTTCTTTCCGAGTTGTCGTCGAACAATCACAAAGCCTGGTTCGATGCCAACAAGGACCGGTTCCGACGCGTCGTCGAGCAGCCGGTGCAGGAGTTTGTTTCTGCCATGTGCGCCCGGCTAATTCATGCGTTCATGGACATCAAGCATTTGTATGGGAAGATCTTCCGAATCCATCGAGATATTCGATTCAGCAAGGATAAGACACCCTACAAAACCCACATTGGGATTCGATTCAGCGAAGATGCCTCGAAGAGCTGTGCGGTGCCATTGTTCTATGTGCAGCTGGAGGCGGAGAGGCTCCTCTTTGCCACCGGGCAAAAGGAGTTTGAAGGTGAAGCGCTCGATCGTTACCGTACTGCAGTAATGGACGCTCAAACTGGGAGAATGTTAGATACTCTGGTGAAGAAGATGCGACACAACGGTGCCGGTCTTCAAGGTGAACAGTTGCAGAAGGTGCCGCGAGGATACCCCGCCAATCACGACAGAGCCGATCTCTTGCGCTTCAAAGGCCTGTATATCGAGAGGAGCCTGCCCGTGACACAGCAGGTTTGTGGTCCTGAATGTGTGGAGGTGTGTTTGGAGCAGTTCGCGAGCGGCAAGCCGTTGTACGACTGGCTGAAGCGCCTCTGAACGGTGCCTAAGGGGCGGGGATTCGGCAGGCTGTTCTATTGTCGTTCGTGCCCTCCCTACTTCGACACATCCGGTCGCGGGTCTGGGACAAATCCATCACGATTGGGCATCTTCACGGCGGGGAGGGTCTGCGCGTCGATCACCATATTTGCCGGAATGATGCCGTTCTGATGGAGCAACCAGGCGACGACGCTATAGACCTCATTGGGCACGAGGGATTGTGGAGCGTTCAACGGCATGGCGCGGTAGATGTAATCGTACAAGGTCGTCGCGTAGGGCCAGAAACTGCCGACCGTCTTGATCGGGTTCGCCGTGGCGAGCGAGCCTTGGCCGCCGACGAGTCGATCCTTCGGCCCTTCTGTTCCAGTCGGCCCATGGCAGGCGGCGCATTTATTCGCATAAATAGCGGCTCCTTGCTGAACGGTCCCTCGACCAGGCAGCAACCCCGCACCGGTCGGATCGATGTCGATGTCCCACGTTTTGATTTCTGCCTCGGTGGCTGGCCGTCCAAGTCCATACAACGACGGCTCCTCGGCCCAGCCGACTCCGCCAAGAAGCGACAAGAGCCCGAGAACGGGTAGCACAGGAGGGGCTGCTCTATATTTGTACATTCGTCACCTGTCCGCTTCGGTCCACTTTCCAGCTCTGAATTGCGTTGTAGTGGTACGACGAATTGACTCCTCGCACGGCGACCAGCACCGTTCTGCTCGGCTGAACGTAGCCCGTCTCATCGGTGCAACGGCTCTGGAGCAGCGCCTCTTCCCCGTTCCACCGCCAGCCGAAACGGAAGCGGGTATGACAGTGTGGGAGCACCGGCTCCTGCACTTGCGCCGGTTGCCACGCACGCCCACCATTCGTGCTGACTTCGACCTTGGTCACTCGTCCCCGTCCGCTCCAGGCGAGGCCGCGAATCTCGATGAAGCCCGGCTCAATCCGTTGGCCTCCTGACGGCGCCGTAATCACCGACTTGGCTTCCATCACAAAGGTAAATTGCCTGGCTGTGCCATCGGGCATCAAATCGGTATACCGCGACGTTTCCTCACGCGTCATGAAGGGCGCGGTGCCGAGCTTGAGTCGCCGCAGCCACTTGATGCAGGTGTTTCCTTCCCATCCGGGAATCACCAGTCGGAGCGGATAGCCTTGCTCCGGTCTGAGCGCCTCGCCATTTTGCGCATAGCAGAGCAGCGCGTCCTTCAACACTTCCGCCAGCGGCAGGCTGCGCGTCATGGCGGCAGCATCGCTGCCCTCGGCCAAGATCCAGGTTGCCGCGGGGTTGGCACCGACTTCCCGCAACAACGTGGCCAACGCGACTCCGGTCCACTCGCTGGTACTCATGAGCCCGTGTGTGTCTTGAACCGTCTTGCCCGTCGGACCGTTCCACTCCTTCGCCGAATTGCCGGAGCATTCGATGAAGGCGGTGCGGGAGACCGAGGGAAATCGCGTAAGCTCGTCGAGAGTGAATATCATCGGACGTTCGACGAGTCCGTGGATCAGCAGCCGGTGCCGCCCTGGATCGATCAGGGGTACACCATTGTGATGTCGCTCGAAGTGCAGGGCCGACGGGGTAATGATGCCGTGCAAAGACTGATGCGGGGTCAAAGAATGAGTGTCCGTGAGCAGGCGATAAGCGGTTTCTCCCAGTGCGCGAGAACCGTAGGGACTGGGCGCGTGACCAGGGGTACGCGTGGGATCGGTCGGCGCGTGATCCGAGGCGAGAACGATCGACGAAACCATCACATTGGCCGCAGCGGCTCCCATCACTGCGGCCGTACCAGCCAGCCAACTGCGGCGGGTGATGAGATCGGCCTGGGCCGCTTCCTGTTCTGCCGCAACCGGTTCCTGCTCATTGGATGCCCTCATGGTCCCCTCCTCACATCCTGGGACTCGCCGAGATGTACCTCACAGTCTACTTACCTATCCTTGCTCGGCATAGGAAGCCGCCCTTCGTCCATATCGATTAAATCAAAGACGTCGAGTGATTCGACGTCCACCTTGGCAGCCAAATCAGGATAGACCCGCCGTCGATAAGCCACTCGTGAGGCGTCAGGCCGGTACGCCCTAATCTCCTCCGCCCACGCGTCCTTCTCCGCTGGGGTGTGAGGGCGCGCATGGCTCTCCACCCATGTCAACACAGCTTCGTCTGACGTCTCCGACAGAATCACGCGCCGCAATTGTTCTCCATCCAGCCCCGTAAACGCGAGAAACCGACCATCTAACTTTGTTGGATCTTGGCTCAGCAGATTCTCCTCGTATTCTGGTTGAAGCTGCCCACGTGCCTGAAGCCGTACCTTATCAATCAGTCTCGGAAGCAGAACGTATCCTCCCAACCGTTCTCGGGGCGATCTTAGCGTCACTGACGAATCCATTCTCAATGCAACTGGGGCCCTTTCTAGTGTGACTTGTCGGGCGCTGTGGAGGCAAGGGGGTAGCCATCCGAACCGTGACCTGTCAGGCATTGCTTGATTCTTTTCCGCGCACGATGCAGAACCACGTAAAGATGACCTTCGGTGACGCCGAGGCGTTTGGCGACATCGCGCGGCAGACTTTCTTCCAGATCGCAGAGGGCAAACACCTGCCTCATCAGATTCGTCAAACCGCACAGACATCCGTCCAGCGCCGTCCTGAGTTGTTTCCTCTCGAGTTGCCGGGCTGGGTCCATCCACGGGGCCGGACCTGAAGCGGGCCATGTGGCAATGACCGTGCAAGAGTCCGAATCGATCTGCCGATCCTGTCGATCCGGCAACAATCGCTCCCGTCCGGCAGACCGCATGTGATCGATGACTTTATGTCGGAGAATTCCGGTTAACCAGGTCCGTTCGGAGGACTCGCCTGCGAAGCGGACACGGGCTTGCCATGCCGCCAGCCAGGTCTCCTGCACGAGATCCTGCGCGACGTGCCGATCCCGCACCTGTCGAAGGGCATACCGGAGGAGATAGTCCCCGTATTGTTCATTCCAACGGTCTGGGTCGCTTAGACGACGTTCCAGGTGCATCGATGTCTCGCTGTACACGACAGGAAGCCTCCTTCACGCGCCGACTCCTCCACGTTCCACGCGTGGCTTGCTTGGTCATCCTTCCTATGACAGGCCTGCTATCCTCTGTGCGTCCAAGTCCAACCTAGGCGCTATGAGGGACCGTCTGTTCGGAAAGATGTTGCTCGGTATCACTCTTGGACTGCCTGCGTCGCATGAGGTAGCGTAACAGGGCGTCGGCGGAGAGGAGTCCTGGTCCGTGCAGGACGAAATACAGGAACAGAATCCCCCAATAGAACGCCTCCTGCAGAGCCGCTTCGGACAATTGTCCGTACGAAATTGCAGCGACGATATTCAGTCCGAAGAGCGAGAGGGCGGCCCATCGACCCGCGAGGCCGATGGCCAGCAAGAACGAGCCGCCCAATTCGACGGCGGTGGCCAGGTAGGCCGCGATCTCCGGCGGCAGCAGGGGCACATCGTAGACCATGGTAAAGAGCATCACGGTTGACATCCAACTTGAGAGCTTCACCATGCCGCCTTTCCAAAAAATGTGCGCCAAATAGAGGCGGACAGACAGGTCGAACAGCGGGAGTAAGGCCTCCAGCCCCCAGACCAATCGACCGTAAATCAGAACGGCACGATTGACCGTCCACGCAAAGAATCCGTCGTCCTCTTTCATACGCGCACCTCCGTATCAATGCTGCCCAGCAGGCCTAGCGCGAGGACGGATGCCATGAACCGAGCGAAATCAAATCCGGAGTTGCACTGTGTGGCGATCTGTTCGACGTCGGCGACGGTCTTTCGGTCGGCCATGGCTTCGACCAACCGGTAGTCGAGAGCCGCAAGGGCTGTCACGCGAATAGTCCCTTCGGCCCTTGTGACGACCACGCCGGTTTCCTCGTCCTGGAGCGACAGGTCGGTGACCAGGTGTGCCTGGGCATCCGGCTGCATCGCCAACCAGACGCGATGGACCGGCTGTGACAATCGTAACAGTCGAACAGTTGGGCTGAGGCCAAGAATGACCCGCAACGGATCAGCCGACGCGATGGCCTCGAGTTGATCGTGAGGGAGGGGCAGAGAGTCGGCAGCCTGATACACTTCGTGGCAGGCCCATTCCAATCGCGCCAGTTCGACCAGCAGACGGGGAACCTGTAATTCGAGCAGCAACACCGGGAGATGCCGCCCGTAGGCAAACAGATCACCGCTGGTCGAGAGGTATTTCTTCAGATATCCACGCGTGAGGATGTCGAAGTACCGAGTCCCGACAAGCCGGCGCAGAACCGGATAGGTGACCGCGAGCACCTGCGTGTAGTTAGTCCGAATCAGGCGGCGATAGAGCGCCACATTTCGCAGGGCTGAGCGTCCCGGCCCGATCGCGTCCGCCACGACCTTGGCTTTCCCCTCCATTACCCCCTCGGCAAATGCCTGCTGGATCTCATGAAGCCGCAACATGGCAGCCTCCAAGAATGGTATCCGCCTGCTTGGCCTGAGCTACCAACACGGAAAGCGGCGGCATGTTGGTATCCCACTCGATCAGGGTCGGCCGGGGTCCGAAATGATGAATCGCCCACTGGTACAAGCCCCAGACTTCTGGATAGACCGTCTCGCCATGGGTGTCGATGAGCCACCTCCCGAAGCGATCGAAACCTGCCAGATGGATTTCCCAGACAGCCTCGCCCGGAATGCCATCCAGAAACTCGAACGGGTCCAGGTGAAAGTTGACCGCGTTGACATAGACGTTGTTGAGATCGAGGAGAATCCCGCAGCCCGTCCGGCGCGAGACTGTGGCGATAAACTCACCTTCAGGGATCGTGGAATCACGCCATGTCAGATACCGGGTGATGTTTTCGATCAGGAGGGGCCGTTGCAGGACGTCCTGGATTTCGTCGATCCGTGAACAGACATGATTCAGGCTTTCTTCGGTAGAGGGCAATGGGAGCAGCTCGTTGAGGAAACGACCGCCGACGGAACTCCACGAGAGGTGCTCCGACACGAAGGCTGGGTCGAATCGATCGACCAAGGCTTTGAGTTTGTGAAGATGTGCACGGTCGAGCGGGTCGGTGGAGCCAAGCGACAATCCCACCCCGTGGAAACTCAGCGGGTAGTGAGCCCTGATGCGTTCAAGGATTCGGAGTAGCGCGCCGCCCTCCCCGAAATAGTTTTCCGGATGGGTTTCCATCCAGGCAACCGGCGGAGGCGCTTCCAGGATTTCACGAAAATGGTGTGACCGCAGTCCGATCCCGGCGCAGGCCGGGATCGGGGCGGGAGATTGAAAAGACATCGCCGGCCGTCCTACATCTTTTTCATCATCATCTCTTTCATCTTCGCCAGATCGTCTTTCGTGATGGCCAGCACGGTGCCGTTCGCGATCTTGGTGCAGAGCCCCTTCGGCAGGAAGACATAGGAATCGGGCTCATTGTCTTTCTTGGCCATGCCCACGCAGGAATGGAGGCTGGTCTTGACCGCACAGTCGTTCATCCCCGCCTTGGCCACGCCCCCACAGGCCTCCCAGCCGGAAGGCAGTTCCGGTACCTTCGGAGCCGCCGCGGCCGCTGTCTGGGCTCCGGCGAGGCTCAAGGCGACCAACAAGGCAGAATGGATCATGGCGTTCTTTTGCATCTTGGCATTCATCTGAGTCTCCTTTGTGAGGTTAAAGCGATGTTGAGAAGACGTTGCTGTCGTACACGGGTACTTCGTGACGGATTCATGACTCAATCATGTGGATCCCTCCTTTCTGTGGTGTAGGCCGTCTTGTTGGCTTCTTTCATCGTGTTCTGACGTTTGGATTCTGTGATGGGATCGTACCTCCCTTACGGCCTAACCGCTGTGAGGCAGCTTACAGTCGCCCGCCGGATTCCAGCCCTTGTTTTGGCTTCTCGGAAACACGACGGCGCACCGATCGATCAGCCGTGACCTGGTCCACCTCGAAAAGTGGGACGCACCAAGCGGTGATTGGTTCGAGTGGACGATCGAGCGAAGCGCCGGTTATCCCAGAAGCCAGTAGGCCGCTCCGCCGACCATCAGCATGACCATCATGACGAGCATCATCTTTTCGTGCCCGCACATTCCGTGCTTCTGCGTGCATCCCTGCATACTGCACATCATCGACATGGTCTGATCCTCCTTTGTGATAGTGACAGATAGGTTGCTGCGGTTTCGCTCTTTGAGAGAGCAGGCACACATTGAGATGCCTCGATATGTGGATGCGCACCCTACCATCCACCACATGACAGGGCTGTGAGCTGCCTTACAGTTGCGGTCGCCGTCGGAGACGTGCAAATCGCACGGAGGCGGATTGTTTCATCAGCTACTTATGCCCAAGCCGATCCGATACAAATCCCACCTATCGACCCCACCGAGCGGGCTGTATCCCGATGCCCGATTGCACAGCCGTGGACCGCTCAATTCTCTTCGTGATGTGACAAACGATGGCGCAAGTACTGAGGCCAGCGGGTGATCGATGTCAGTGGGGCACTCTCTTCGATGACAGGAATTTCCACACATCAACAATATCGAACAGCAATGACGCGCCAATACAGAGGGAGAGCACGATGAGATACGCCTGGAACTCGCCTTCGGCCTGGCGAAGTTGGACGAGGAGATGTGCCAGTAATGGAATCCAGAATACATGACCCAATCCGAGTATCCGTTCGAAACCGAATTTGGCATACAGGGCCATCATCAGCATGGCCGACATCAGAAACGTCACAAAGATGACTTTCGCCAGCGGTTCGCTCCAGAACGCGAGGCTGGCCATATTGATCACCGTCAATGCCGAGACCCATATCGGAATTCCGATTGGTTGCTTCAGGAGATCGCCGGCAAACAGGAGCGGAATTCGCCACACGCTCTGACCCCATCTTGACCGGCTCATGTCTGTATCCTCCTCTGACAAGGGTTGCTGCGCTCGGGAGCGCGGCCGCAACCCTTCTCCTTCAACAGACACGATCGCGTCCGTGACCTGCGAATCAGTTCGGCCTTCTGCTCCTCGCCGAGATACCCGCTGAGTCCTTTCACATTGCGCCAGTGGCATGTGTTCACTTCCCTTCTCAATCGAGATAGAAACCTTTCTGTCTGTCGTGTAGACATGCGAGCTCTGTTCGAAGGGCTAGCTCATTTGAGGCATTGGTCCGATCAACGGTCGATAGGGAGTCGGCGGCGGTTGGATGGTTCCACCACCAGGGACGTGATAGTGTTGCAAGGCTTCGGGAACCCAGGCTTCGATCTGATTGATCCGGGTCACATCGGAGGGATGCGTGGAGAGAAACTCCGGGATTGCATGTTGCGATCGAAAGCAAAGTTTTCCGATCATCTGTTTGGGACACCCGCTCATGCGCTCCCAAAACGGCACCGCTTCGCGCGGGTCATATCCCGCTTGTGCCATCAACCGCAGTCCGATGTAATCCGCCTCCGATTCCTGTTTCCGATTGAAGGGCAGCGACACGTTGACACCGTATGCCCCTAACAGCCCCTGAATCGCCGCTCCGCTGGAGTGGCCGGATGCGGCGGCGCCCAACGCCCCCAGCTGTGCGATCTGATCGATGATGCTGCGACTCATACGCTCCACCCCATGGCGTTGCAGCGCATGCGCCACTTCGTGCCCCATCACAGTGGCGAGCCCCGCCTCGTTGTTGGTGTGCTTCAGAATGCCGGTAAAGACCGCCACCTTCCCACCGGGCAACGCGAAGGCGTTGACCATCTGATCCTCTTCGATGACCGCAAATTCCCACTGATACTCGGGTTTGTTGGCGGCCTTGGCGATCCGCTGTCCAACCCGCTGGACCATGTCATTGATCTCGGCGTTTTCGGACAGCCGCGCTTGCCGCAGCACTTCCCGATAGGCGCTCAGTCCAAATTGCAGTTCTTTTTCCTCCGAGAAGAAAATCAGTTGGTCACGCGCGGTACCCGGGGCGCGGTAGCAGGTAGACAGACCTCCTAGGAGACTCAGCGCGGTGCAGAAACCGAACGCCGCTTTCGCGCCGAGGTACAGTAACGCCCGGCGGTTCATGAACTTCTCAAAAGGCTGAATTCTTCTCTCTCCCTCGGTCATGACTCTGCTTCGCAACCTCCGCGGGAGAAGAAGAGCCCTCGGTGGATGTCGCCGATACTGACCATCCCGACGAGCGTGCCGTGGTCGGCGACCGGGATGCGCCGGAAGTTCTTGAGCCCCATATACGAAGCGGCCTCAAGAACGGGGGTCTCCGACGAGACGGTGAGCGGGTTGCGTACCATGATCTCCTCGGCCTTCTTCGCCAGCACCTCGGAGTAGTTCTGCTCCATCTCCAGAAAATGCCGGCTATGCACCGCGTCATGAATGTAGTCGCCGTAGTTGGGATACATCGGCAACATCACGTCGCGCAGGGTGACGATGCCGAGCAATTCGTGATTGGCGGTCACGATCGGAATCGCTCCGCAATGCCTACTCAACATCTTGACGACGATCTCCCGCACGCGGTCTGTCGGTCTACCCGTCACCACTCCGGTAGACATCACATCATGGATTCGCATGAGAGCCTCCTTTCTGTCCGTTAAGAGTGTTCAGTGGCCGCCGGGTCTGCGGGCGCAACAGTCCGTGCATCGTCGATCCAAGCGGGCCCGCTCCGATGATCAAGATGGTATTGCGCCCGGCACGTTTCACAGCGAACCAGCCAGAGACAGCCGTCCGGGTAGTAATCGCATTGGAGCACCGGCACCAGGTCATGACGGCCACACGTTGGACAGGGCAGTTGATGGAGTTGGATGCGAAGGGCGATTACCGGTTCGTCTTGACATGTCATGGGACATCTCCTTCCTCGATCAACCTTCAATCAGTCGTGGGAAGGGCATGATCGCTTCGACTATGCTTCTCGCCTTATGCCGCCACGAGTCTTGGCATCCGAGGGCTGTAGACCGTGAGCGGTTCGATCGTCTCGAATGAACGCCCTCTATTTGCGAGAATCGTCGTGTCGACCACATTGCCGCAGAGCAGGCAACGATACCCGTTCGCACAGAGCTCGCCGAGCGTCCCTTGCAGATCACAAATCTGCTCGCTGACCATCAGGCCATCGCATCGTTCGCAGGTCATGACGCACCTCCTCGTGAGTGGCAGGTCTGTTCGTTTCCTGGCGCGATCCTACCGGCTTGCGCGCGTTCCATCTGTAAGGCACCTCACGAGTTGTGAAGAAAATGCACCGTGGTTGTTTGTAAGCCAGACTACAGATGGATCGAGGGGAGGAGCGTTAGAGTGCGAACTCGGCGAGACATTCATTTCGCTTCTGCCGAATGAATCGAGCAGAAGCGGTCTCTTCATTCACCTCTTGTCTGTTGAAAGGAGTACACCATGTCCAAAGTAGCGATTATCGTGTTGGCCGATACGGAAACCCATGAAGGGTTAGGGCGTGTGGTGAACGCCCTGGAAGCCGTCAAGGAATTCAAGGACGGTCATGATGACGTTCAGCTCATCTTCGACGGAGCCGGCCCCAAGTGGATTCCCGAGTTGGAAAAGCCCGATCACAAGCTGCACGGGCTCTACAACGCGGTGAAGGATCGAATCGGCGGGGCCTGCGAGTTCTGCGCGGGAGCTTTCGGCGTGAAGGACAAGGTGGTCGCATGCGGGGTGAAGCTGGCAGGGGAGTACGACGGACATCCCAGCTTCAAAAAGCTGGTGGCGCAAGGCTATCAGGTCATTACATTCTAGCCGACGGGTGCCGCGGACACTCGACCGGTAAAGTCAAGCCGCCGGGTGGGTGTCCGCCCACGAGCGAGAGGAGGGGAGTAGCCATGGCTCAGACATCTTGGATGACTCTGCACATGGGAATGACGGTCGTCGTTGTCCTGGCTGGTTGTGCGACCGCCACGCCACCGAGCCGAATGGACCAGTATGTCGGCACGCATCCGGTTCCGACACTGGAATCGCTGAACCCGCTTTCCGACCACAAGGGTCGGACCGGCCTCCTCGTGATCGCCGACCAGACGGCTGAAGGAGCCGCACCGGTATCGCCGGACGAAGCACAGACTCGACTCACGGAGCAACTAAAGGAACGACTCGGTCAGTCACTTCCGCTCACGGTCGAGACGCTTCTGCCAGCCGAAAGCGTACAGCCAAAGGGCGATCTCAGTCCATTGCTCGAATTGGCGCAGTCGCATGACGTGGACTATCTCTTGGTCGTTGTGGCTTCCGCCATGGAGCAGGAATATCCGCAGACCGTCTTCTTGGGGTGGCTTCGCACAGCCAACCCGGCTTGCGACGGGACAACTGGTCGCTGCTGGAGGCAGCGATGATCGACGTCAAGACAGGAGGAATTCTGTTGCGCGGGGAAGGCCGGAGCATGGCCACCCTGGATCGCCCGATGGCGCCGGGGATTAATCAATGGTACCCCGTCATCTGGTTCCGTCCGGCAGGCCCAGACGGTCGTCCCTGGTGGCCGCCGACCTATGAAGGCGCGCCGAATACGCTTCGGGTGGTGACCATGAACGATGCCGCGAAACGGCTGGCTCTGGACCTCCAACGCACTTGGCTGGAGTTTCGACATCAAGAGCTTGTGTCGTCGAGACAGTAAGTCGACCGTGCCAATGCCTGAATGATTACGATGGGCGTGAGCGACTCCCGTCCGATGACCACTACTCCCTTGCGCTGTCGAATATGGCAGTTCGGCTTGTTCCACAGTTCTTATCGTCTACAATGGAAAATCGCATGGTTTCGGTTATGAGTGGGAGACATTCTCCCGCAGGGGATGCGATTCGAGATACCAACATGATGCGGGAGAGCATTCAGGGGTGTGTGTCAATAGGCATGCTGTTTGTTCTGCTGCTGGCGGGCGTCGCGGATGCGGCTGAGTTTGACACACCCGATCCACTGCGGGCGTTTGTGTATGCTGAGTATGCGCTGGGTGACGATTACTTCATCAACGGCCTGCAAGACACATTTCTGTTTCGCTGCAACCTGACGAAAGACCTGGAGTCATTTGAAGGTGTGGCGTTCTCGGAAATCTCCATATGGGGCAATCGAACTGGCCCATGGGAAGTGTTCAAGAAGCAACCAAGCGGCAGGTATGTATATGTGAGAACAAAGCATTACCCGACAGTAGCTTGCCTTGAGTGGTGCCGATCCAAGGACTATCTGTCGTCTGGGCAATGCTTGTGGAAGCGCGGCTGGCCACAGGTGCGGTAGGGGCTGCAATCACCGTCAGCAAGATAATGGACTGAGCGGGTCTCTCTTGCGAAAGACCGTCCTTATGGCAATCAACAGCATACCTGAGGCCTGTTACGCTTAGGCCAACGAATGGGTGCAGACCTTCAAACGGTCGATGAGCTAGTCCGCAAGTTGTGGTTGTGAGCAGCGGGAGGCCAAGAGACTTGCGTGCTCGAATATTGAGACTCAGCCTTCACCTTCTTCTTGCCGTGCTCCCGCCTGCCTGGGCGGACGCCGATAGTTGGCCAGGTCTCCCACCTGATTGCTGGACAGAATCGCGCATGGTCCATTCTGCACGGAGTCCGGGAGACTTATGGGAGAGGAATATCACAATCACGACGCGTCAATCCGAGAAGCTGAAACCGGGGACACTTTCGCCCAACAAAGGCTATATGTTTGTCGTCGAGGGCAGTCGTCCGACTGAACATGTCATCATCTACGCAGAAAAAGATCACCTGATTGCCATTATCTTCAAGGAGCTTTGGGGGTTGTCTGAGATTCGGTGGGTAAATGAAAAACTCATCTTCATGCGCGTTTGGTGGGGGCGTATCGCTGCCACCGATATGCTCTTTGATGTAGAAATCGAGAAAGTGCTTTATGCGGAGATGGTCATCGACGGGGCTCAAGCTATGCAGCAATATCGAGAGAGTTGTCCGGCTCTCGGATGTGAATGTATTAAGAAGCAATGAACACGCGTGCCGTTGTCTTCATGTCGAAATGATAAACAAGACAGTGCGGCGTAAGGGTGCACAGGGGTGACGACGATGCGTGCTCGATTCTCTTTATGGGGTTTATCGGTATCCTCGGGATTCTTGCTCCTTGCAGCGGCAGCGTACCTTCAGCACGTGCATTCTGTCGGCACCAATCCGGCTGATTCGGGAGAAAGTGGCATCCTGTTTTTCTTATTTTCATTGCCATGGGGACTTGTCACGGGAATCGTTGTCGATCTTCTGCACATCCGGCTCCCAAACGATGCCCCCTATGTCTTGGTTTGGGCAGAGATTGGACTCAACGCGTTGATCTTATACTTGATGTCAGGTGGTCTTCGGCGAACTCGGAAAGAGTAGCCCTGATCGCCAAGTGAGGTCGGCACAGGGCCGATACGAGAAATTCCGATGCGAGCAATGGAGTTAGTTCTATCAAAACAGTCGATGCCGCGATTTGTTGCCATTGCCCTTGGATTGATGTTTCTTGGGGCAAATAATTCGACTATGCAGAAGCTCGACGAGGCCGTATTTTACACAGGGCCACGTTTCAAGCTAAAACTCGTTCTGTATTATGAGAACCTGCCGCTCCACTATACCGGCGAAGTGTTCCGCGTACAGTGTGCGTCGGAGCATACAGCCAACTCTCCGGGCCACAAGACCCAGGACCCAGGATGGCGGACATTAGGGAACGGGGGCGCCATCGGCTCCAAGAATGCCGCAGAACTGGTCGAACGCGAGCGCCGCAATTATCTGGTGATTGATGATCAGACGCTGGTGTGGCTTGGGAATGGTGTGAGTGTGAGCTTCGATGCGTGCGGACAGTTTCGTGCGTGGTATCCCACTTCTCTCCCCGAGGAGTTAATCGATCCGGTTGAGAAACCCGATTTTTGCGCCCCCAAGGGAAAAGCCGACTGTCGCCACTACGACTTCCAAGGGGATCGCGCCCCGCATTTCGGAGACATTCAGGTGTCCCGGCAGGGTGCCATTTCCTTCACCGTACGGTCGAAGGCCTTTCGAGGTGAACGGACCGTTTGGGTCCACAGCACCGATTTCGGGAAAACTTGGGACGTCACTTTTGCGGGCGCGCCGTGATCCCCTTGTTCACCCACGATGACGTCGATCCTTGTTAGCACGGGTCGTTTGTTGAAAGGGTTATAAAAGGTTATCTATGTGCAATATTCATGGCGTCATCCGCGTGACCGCACCGATATGAAGCAGAGTGTCATCACGCTCCATTAGACCTCGACCACCGTCTGCGGCACAATGCATAGAGAACCGGAATCACTAGCAGCGTGAGAATCGTCGAGCTGACCATCCCGCCGATCATCGGTGCGGCGATCCGTTTCATCACGTCGGCACCGGTACCGGTCGTCCACATGATGGGGAGCAACCCACCCATGATCGCGGCGACCGTCATCATCTTGGGCCGCACCCGCTGCACGGCTCCTTCCATAATCGCCTCACGCAAGTCTTGGGCTGTTGCCATTCGGCCCTCGCGTACCCGCCGTTCATAGGCTTCATCGAGATAGACGAGCATGACCACACCGGTCTCCGCCGCCACGCCGGCCAGCGCGATGATGCCGACCCAGACCGCCACGCTGAGGTTGTAGCCGAGATAGTCGAGGTACCAGATGGCCCCGATCGCGGCGAAAGGGACGGAGAGCAACACAATCAAGGATTTGGTGAGCGATCGAAAATTGAGATAGAGCAGCAAGAGAATGATACCGAGGGTCACGGGAACGACCAGCTTCAATCGTTCTTCTGCCCGCACCAGATGCTCGTATTGACCGGTCCAGATCAGCCGATAACCGGAGGGTAGTGTCACTCGGTCTTGCACCGCGCGCTGGGCGTCTTGGACATAGCCGCGAAGATCGCGCCCGCTGACCGCAACGGACACGAGACCAGCCAGCGCCCCCGCCTCATCCGCAATTGACGGCGGCCCTTGGGTGATGACGATCTCCGCAATTTGACCGAGCGGAATCTGCGCCCCAGTCGAAGCCGGGATCAGCACCCGTTTGAGTCGGTCCGGATCATCGCGCAGCTCGCGCTTGTAGCGGACATTCACCGGGTATCGCTCGCGCCCTTCGACCGTGGTCGTCACGGTTTCGCCGCCGATGGCCGAGGTGATCACCGCTTGGACGTCTCCCACCGTCAAGCCGTAGCGGGCTGCTTCCCGCCGGTTCACGATGAGGTCCAAGTAATAGCCTTCGTTCAGCCGCTCCGCAAAAGCGCTTTTCGTGCCTGGCACGCTCGCCAAGGCCTGTTCGATGTCCAAGCCGATTTTCTCAATCGTCTTCAAGTCCTGCCCCAAAACCTTGATACCGACCGGGCTGCGGACGCCGGTCGTAATCATTTCGGTGCGAGTCTGGATCGGCATCCACCAGATGTTCGGAAAGCCCGGGATGCGCAGCTTGGCGTCCATCTCATCCAGCAAACGGTCCCAAGTCATGCCGGGGCGCCATTGCGCTTCCGGTTTGAGGGTGACCGTGATCTCGGCCATTCCGACAAAGGCAGGATCGGTAGCCGTCGGCGCCTTCCCCATCTTGCCGAACACGCGTTCCACTTCCGGGAAGGTCTTGAGCAACTGATCTTGGACCTGCAAGACCTTCGTCGCTTCGGGGATCGACAGGCCGGGCACGGTGGTGGGCATGTAGAGGATCGTCCCTTCATTGAGCGGCGGCATGAATTCGGCGCCGAGTCGCGTGAACGCCGGCACGGTGATCGCCACTGCCGCTATGGCCAACCCAAGCGTCAGCCAGCGGACGCGCAACGCGCCTGAGAGGAGAGGCCGGTAGAGCACGATCAGAAGCCAGTTCAATGGATTCCTGGTCTCAGCTCGGATGCGGCCGCGGATCAGGACCACCATGAGCACGGGAGCCAGCGTGACCGAGAGTGCGGTGGCGAACAGCATGGCAAAGGTCTTGGTGTAGGCCAACGGCGTAAACAGTCGGCCCTCCTGCGCTTCCAGTGCGAAGATCGGCAGGAACGACACGGCGATCACCAGCAGCGAGAAAAACAATGGGCGGCCGACTTCTTTGGTAGCCGCGATGATCGTCTCGATCCTGTCCGAACGAGGACTTTGTTCCAACCGTTTGTGCGCGTTCTCCACCATCACAATGGCGGCATCCACCATCGCGCCAATGGCAATGGCGATTCCCCCGAGTGACATAATGTTGGATGTAATCTTCAAGTAGGCCATCGGGATAAAGGCGAGCAGCACCGCCAGGGGCAGGATGAGAATAGCCACCAGGGCGCTGCGCAAGTGAAACAGAAAGACCACTGCGACCAGGCTGACGATCACGCTTTCCTCGATGAGCTTCTCGCGGAGTACCGCAATGGCCCGATGAATCAGGTCAGACCGGTCGTAGGTCGTGACAATATGCACCCCTTTCGGGAGAGCCGGCACGATCTCTTCCAGCCGAGCTTTGATCCGCTCGATCACGGCGAGCGCGTTCTCTCCGGCCCGCATGATCACAATGCCGCCGACCGTCTGACCCTTGCCGTCCAACTCGGCGATGCCACGACGCTGGTCCGGTCCGACTTGGACATGAGCAATATCCCGAATCAAGATGGGCGTGCCACGTTGATCCGTACCGACCGGGATCAACTCGATATCATCGACCGAGCGCAGGTAGCCTCGCCCTCGAATCACGTATTCGGTTCCGGCCATCTCCAGCACGCGGCCGCTGACCTCCGCATTGCTGTTGCGGACGGCTTCGATGATGGTCTTGATCGGTAACCGGTAGGCCGCCAGTGTGTTGGGATCGACTTCGATCTGATACTGCTTGACGAACCCGCCGACCGCTGAAACTTCTGCCACACCAGGCACACTCTCCAGTTGATAGCGCAGATACCAGTCCTGAACGCTGCGGAGCTGAGCGAGATCGTGTGTGCCGGATTCGTCCACCAAGGCATACTGATAGACCCACCCGACACCGGTCGCATCGGGACCCAGCGTCGGTGTGACTCCGGACGGCAGCTTCCCGGTCAATTTCTGCAGGTACTCAAGGACGCGACTTCGCGCCCAGTACAAGTCGGTCCGGTCTTCGAAGATCACATACACATAGGAGACTCCGTATTCCGAGACACCTCGGACCCGTTTGACTCTTGGTCCCGCGAGCAGAGATGTCACGACCGGGTATGTGATCTGATCCTCGATGAGGGTGGGGCTCCGGCCTGGCCATTCCGTGTAGATGATCACCTGGACATCGGAGAGGTCCGGAATCGCATCCAGAGGAACCTGGAACACTGCCCAGCCCCCCCAGGCTGCCAGCAGCAACACACAGAGGATGACCAGAACGGGATTGCGGGCGCTGGCTTCGATCAGTCGCGCGACCATGGATGGCTACATGCCTCCCCCGGCGACCGAGAACTGAAACTTTTCGGCGATTGGTGCTCGTCCTGGTATCGTCACATTGACCGTGACCACCCAGGTTCCACCCATGCCGAACATCACCTTGCCTTCGTACACCCCGTCCTTGATATGGGCCCCCGAAGCCTTGGAATCGGTCATGCCCGGCATCGGCATCGTATAGACGAAGACCACTTGAGTATTCGTCACCGGCTTGCCGGCTTGATCGGTCAGTTTGAGCCTGAGCAGCACGTCACCGGCCTTGGGCGTTTCGGGAATGGTCGTAAGAGTCAGTACGTACCCGGCTACCTTGCGAGCTTCGGAGACAGCTTTAGCTGAGCCCGAAGCCATACCCGGCATCCCGCTCGTACCCTCCATTTCTTTCATGCTGCCCATGTCCATGCCTTCCATCTTGCCTTCGTACGCGCCACGCATCTGCCAATCGGCCATGCCGATCCTGCCCATCATGGCTTGCATACTGGACGCTGAAGTGAGTTTGCTCTCTGCGTCCAACAAGAAATTGGCCGAGGTGACGATGCGCTCTCCTTCTGTCAGTCCTTCCAACACTTCCACATAATCCTGGCTCCGACGCCCCAGCTTGACCGGGGTCGGCTCATAACGGCCTTGCCCCCGATCCTTGAACACGAGTTGGCGAAGTCCGGTTTCCAACACGGCTTCCTTGGGCACGGCCAAGGTCTTGACCGCCTCCGTCTGGAGGGTCACGTTCCCGTACATGCCGGGCTTCAGCTTCAGCCCGGGATTCGGCAATTCCAACCGCACTCGCACCGTGCGGGCTTCCGTATTCAACGACGGGTACACATACGCAACGTTGCCGCGAAAGGTTTCGGCTGGATACGAGGCGAACGTGACCGAGACCGGTTGATTGAGCTTGACCGCCGCGACCTCGGACTCATAGACGTCGGCGTGGATCCAGACCGTGGACAGATCGACCAGCTCATACAAGGTGATGCCCGGTTCCACATACTTTCCCGGCAAGGCTTCTCGCGTGAGCACGATCCCGGAGGAAGGGGCGTAGACCGTCAGAACCGGCTCGGCGGTTCCTCGACGTTCCAGCGCTGTGATTTGCGCATCGGTGAGATCCCACAGTTGCAAGCGCTCCCGCGCGCTGGCGACGAGGGAAGCCGCGTTGGTCTTGGCGTCAGCGAGAGGACTTGTGGCCAGTTGGGCCTGCGTTTTCAAGGCTAAGAGATATTCATCCTGCGTGGCCAAGAGGTCCGGCGAGTAGAGGGTCAAGAGGGGTTCGCCTTTGCGGACCGGTTGACCGATCGAGTTGACGAACACGTCCTTGACCCACCCGGAAACTTTCAGGGTGACCTGGGTGAGCCGGCGCTCGTCATAGCCCACGGTGCCGACAGTCCTGATCTCCTGGTCCAACGACGTGTGGGCAGCGGGAGCGCTGCGGACCCCGATCAATTGCCTCGCCACAGCCGGAATCGCCACAGCCCCTGCCGTCGCAGACGACTCACCCTGCATCTGTTCCATTCCTTGCATGTTCTTCTCTATCCCTTTCATGTCCATCTCTTTCATGGACATACCCTTCATCTCTCCCATCTCACCCGCCTCACCGGCCCGCCCCGGGGGCGCCAAGACGCCCCCTGTTCCCGTGCTCATCCCAGCCATATCGCCCATCATCCGATGCGCGGCGAAAAATCCGGTGATGACTCCGACCAATAGGCTGACTGCTACAACACTCATAACAAGACCCTTTCTACGCATGTCGTGACTCATGGCCTATTCCTCCCTTCTCAACTGTTTCCATTCAGATCGGCGCCGATCACCTGTTCGAGTTCCGCTAAGCGGTGCTCCCGCTCGACGAGCGCTCGGTAATATTCAAGCTGAAATCCTCGCCAGGCCCGATGGGCTTCGATCAAATCCAGAAAGCCGGTTCTCCCTGTGCGATAGCCGGCCCGCGCGGCCTCCACACCCTGCTCCGCCTGCGGCAACACGGTGGTCCGGTACAGCACGGCCACTTCCCAACTGGCCCGGACTTTGGCCAGCAGATCCCGAATCTGGAAGCGGGTGAGGTTTTCCAGGGTGCGAAGGTCCGCGCGCGCGGCCGCAACGGCCGCAGCGGCTTCCTGCAGGGCAGCGTCATACTTCGGCTTGGTCCAGAACGCGAAGGGGAGGTTGATCGACACCATTGCGCCGAACCCATTGGGAGCCTGAAAGTTTTGAAAGCGCTGAACGCCCAGGTTGATGTCCGGATAGTACTCGCGCATTGCCAGCGCACGTGACCGCTCATTTCGTTGAACAGCCAAGTCCGCAGCTTTGAGCTCCGGTCTGGCGGTCGTCGCGGCCCGATAGAGGTCTTCAAGGTCCTGGTCGAACCGCCCCTCACGCGGCTCCTGTGGCGGCGCGAGCGGAAACCGTGGATCCCGATCCAGGAGCTGGTTCAGCTTGCCCTGGGCGGTGTCACGGCGTTGTTCCAAGACAGGGAGTTGCTGGTGCAGGGTGGACAGCTCGACCTGGGCCTTGAGCACATCGACCTGGCTGACTTTTCCTGCCCGAAACCTCGCGTTGGCAATCTCGACAAACTGTTTGAGCAGGTCAATCTGCTCATGGTGGATCTGGATCGCTTTATGCGCGAGGAACAGGTCGTAGTACGCCTGCTTCAGGCGGGCGATGAGGTCCCGCTCCTTGGCGCGCACCGCCTGCTCCGTCATGTCGGCTGACCGACTGGCCACTTCTTCCTTCAGGGCGAGTTTCCCGGGAAAAGGGAATTTTTGGGACAGCCCGACGATGGTGTTCTCCGCCCGAGCGAGGTTAAAGGATTCGGGAGCGTTCCACCATTGAACGGACAGGCTAGGATCCTCCAGCGAGCGCGCCTGCGGCACTCGTTTCGAAGCGGCTTCCCATTGCTGCCTCGCCGCCACCAGTTCAGGATTCCGAGCCAGGGCCTCTTGGATCAAGTCCGGTAATACTAATGACGGTTGTGGAGTCAGATCGACTGCGTAAGCGATGCGGCGTTCACCTGTCCAGAAGGCCAGGCTCAAGACGGTGATGGCAAGCAACACAAACCGATTTGAATGAGTCATGTGACGGTCCTCCCCAAGAGCTTTCCTGCCCGTTACTGTCGCGAGTCCCGGGCTCTCATTCTTGCTGCAGAAGGAGAAACTGGACGAGCCAAGGCCCAGTGCCGGGCAGATGACGTGATGGTGGAACGGTTACGGACGCACCGGGGAGATCAGATGCGAAGCACCGTGGTCGCGAGAGACTGATGCGGGGGCGAACTCGATTCGAGAGGATGATATTGGTGGAAGATACGTTGGAAATGGTGGATCACGGCTGGAAGCGCAGCCAGCGCGTGGTCAGCCAGGAGAAGATGGTCCACGAGCAACGAAGACGACTGGGAGCCGGATTCGACCCCAAGAGTTTTGAAGGCGTCGCACAGTTGCCGAGCCGGTCGCTCCATTGGGGTCGAACAGCCGTTCGCCATCGAGGCATAGGTGGATCCGGACAGCGGCATGAGACAGGCGTACGCATTGAAGCTGAACGCCAGCAACAAAACCGCGATTGTCCCGGCGAGAATAGACCGGGAGCGATGGGAACATAATCTCATGGCGTCAGTCTATCCCTCGTTCAGCTCAACCGTCAACGGCATTTCTAATACACAATCACTCGATCGGCCGAGCCGAACAAGTCCACCATCCTATTCAGCGGAATCGGGATCACTGAAGAAGTAACTCGCGCAGGGTCGATTTTGTAGAGGAGCATCATGGTTTGATTTCCATAGATGTCAACGCCCAGCGTCTTCTTGAGCATGTCAAAGTACTCCCCGTAATTGTGCGGGATCTGTTCCAGCGGCACACCCATCTGCTCCGACAGGCTTTGCCGCTCGCGCTCGGGTAAGCCGGCCCGATCCAGCGCCGTCGAATCGGAGCCGATCAGTTGCCTGAACCAACCAAAGCCTTTTGTCACCGATGTGACGGCGCTCGCGTCGACCAGGATCGTCACCCTGTGCCCGGCCTTCACTGCCGCCCAGGCCACATTTGGGACCGCGCAGATCTGGGCGTCATCTTCAGCCAGTGAGGTCTTCATGTGGATCAAGACGCTGGCTGCGGACACCTGCTGCGCGCTGAGGCCGACGATCCATACGAGCGTTATGCACATCGCGACGATCATAGTTACGATCCGTCGGTTCATGACCCGCCCTCCTCATTCTTCTTCTGGGTCAGAGGCTGGTGTTCGCAGCAGCCTGACACGTCCGAAGCCAGCCTACCATCGAGGCATTCCTTATACGCAGCATAGGCCTTCAATGCCCATTCCTCGCCGGGACAGCCCTGCATGGTCATGGCAACTTCGAGGAACTCGATCAATTCCTCCTGCGTAATGCCTTTGTCGCAAGCCATCTGCACGTAGGCCCGAATACAGGGCTCACATCGGATCGCGATCGAGATACCCATCGCCGTGAGGAGCTTGTGCTTGGCGGAAACGACCCCGTCGCGGTACGCCTCCTGTCGCATGCGCAGCAGCCCGCCGGTGACCTTCGGACTGAGGCGGCGCAGCTCTTGAAATAAACTTTCGGCATCCGACCTTATCTCTTTTTGTTCTTCAGTCATGATTTTTGTCATCCTTCCGGTTACCATGTTCTTTTGCGGAATGGTGCGAACAACAGCCGGAGACGTCATCCCGATTTCGCCGAGACAGGCTGTATAGGGCCAAGCCAAGGAAGGCGGCTAGGGCGGGGAGCAGCACATAGTCTAGGTAGCCCGTCACCGCTCCCAGGCCGACAAGACCCAGCAGCCCGACCAGGATCGGCGTGAAACAGCAGAGTGCTGTCACCGCTGCTCCAGCTAGACCGAACGTCATGAGACGGTTCCGGTTCACGGAGTGATGCCTTCCTTCAGTTCGCCCTTTCCATCACGCCTGTCCCACGCCAGCAGCCCTTAAGCGATCGGTCGTGATCGGCTCTCGCCGGCAGCAGTCCAACAGCACCCCGTTGACTGCGACGGCCGGGACCGCAGTGATCCCGTAGCGTCTCGCTTTGTCCCGGCATTCGTTCGTCGCGCAGCCCTCCCGCAGATTGTAGATCTGCAGGTCGCAACTCGGGCAGACGACAGACTTGACCATCTCGACCGTGTTATGACAAATGGGGCAGCCGGCCGTGAACACCTCAACCTTGCGCTTTGTGGTCACCATCGTGGAATCTCCTCTCTCCTCTGATCAGGCTCGTAAGGTCCTAGATCAAGCCCTGACTTTATCTCAGCAATTCCTGGGGTCCGCTTCCCGATCAGTTCACCTCCTTTCGCACTGTGCGTCCCTTCCCGCGCTTCTCATCCTCCAGAGCCTTGAGAATTGGACACCGATCGGTCGGCTGCCCAGCCCGGCAGGTGCGGATCAAGCGCCGCAGGGCCGTCGCAAGTGACTGCAGGTCCCGCACTTTGGCTTCCACGTGCTTCAGCTTGGCTTCTGCCCTCCGCTGCACATCGCCGCACCGGGCCTGTGAGCGGACCCGGAGATCGAGGAGTTCCTCGATCTCATGGAGCGTGAAACCCAACGCCTGGGCGTTCTTGATGAAGCGGAGACGTCGCTGCGCCGCGCTGTTGTAGAGTCTGTAGCCGGACGGCAGCCGCGAGGTGGGGTCGAGTAAGTTCCGTCGTTCGTAGTAGCGAATCGTTTCGATATTCACGCCAACATCCTTTGCGAGTTGCCCAATTGTGAGTTGGGTTGTCATGTGCACCTCGTCGGTCACGATACACCCTGTACCATGGTACGGAGTCAAGGGGGGAAGCAGTGTGTGTTTGTTCTTTTCCCACCTATAAGGATTTTCTTCAACGTGCGACTCTTCTCTGCCACTTCCACGACCCAGAGGCCGGCGGTGTTGTTACTGTAAGCCAGCTTACAGAAACGTCACGTCCCTGCCTGTATATGGATCTATCCACCTATCTAGAAGGATCCGATGGACCTCCCTCATAAGAGGCAGGATTGACACATAGACGGATCTCTATATATACAGTCGCAACGAGGGGACCATGCCGCTCGACGAAATCACCCAGAAAGTCAGTGACCGGTACTCGCGGGCTGCCGCCACGGGCGAGCAGATGTGTTGTCCGACGAGTTATGACTTCACTGATCTGAAGTCATTTATCCCTGAAGAGGTGCTCAAGATCTCATATGGTTGCGGCACGCCTGCCGGATTGAAGACGGTCCGCCCCGGTGAGACCGTCCTGGACATCGGCTCCGGCGGGGGCATCGACTGCTTTGAAGCCTCGCGGCTGGTCGGGCCATCCGGCCATGTCATTGGCCTCGATATGACGGACACGATGCTGGAGATTGCGCGACGCAACGCGCCGATCGTCGCGGCGAATCTCGGCTATGCCTCCTCGAACGTCGAGTTCCGCAAGGGCATGGCGGATGCGATGCCGGTGGACGACAACACGATCGATCTGATCATTTCCAACTGCGTCATCAACTTGGCTCCTGATAAGCCCAAGGTCTTCCATGAGATGTTCCGCGTCACGAAACCGGGTGGGCGTTTCACGATTTCCGATATCGTGTCGGACCACACCGTCCCGCAATACCTGGTGCACGATGCAGAGAAATGGGGCAATTGTCTCTCCGGCGCGTTGACGCTTGCGGACTACGCTGCTGGCATGGTGGAAGCCGGGTTTCTCGGCATTCATCTCGTCAAGTTCTCCCCCTGGCAAGTCATCGATGGGATTCACTTTTTCTCCGTGACGTTGACCGGCTATAAACTCCCAGCGGGTCCCGCGGGACCCACCGTTCACTACGCGACACTGCGCGGACCGTTCAGTCGCGTGGTGGATGAACGTGGAGCCAGCTACCAGCGGGGCATTCCGCAACCGATCGGGCCGGATACGGCTCTGCTGCTGAGTCAGCCTCCGTTCGCCTCATATTTTGTGCTGTCCCATGAACCGATTCTGCTCGACCGATCGGATGCGCGCTGGTCGGCGGTGTTGCCTTCGCAAACCCCTTGCGTGTGGCAAGGAGACTTCGCCCTCCTCGCGGGGCCGTTTCTCGAAGCGGCCGATGACGATCATCACGTCTACCGACGGGGAGAACCGCTCGAAGTCTGCTCCAAGACCCTCAAGGTGCTGGCAACCGATGGGTACGCTCCGCATTTCGCCATCATCAACCGTGCCAGCCATCGCGTGAGCGGTGGCGCGGTCACCTGTTCACCCGATGGAGGCTGCTGTTAATGAAGCCCACCGCACCCGGCGCTATGCTCACCGCGGACCAATGCGCCACGATGCTCAAAGCCCTGGCGGACCACACGCGGTTGCGCATCCTGGAGTCGTTATTGGTCGAGGAGAAATGTGTGACGGAACTCGTCCGGCAATTACGCTGTCCGCAGCCGCACATCTCCCATCATCTCCGCATTCTTCGCGATGCCGGATTAGTCGAGGGAACCCGGGACGGTAAGCAGGTCTGTTATCGCATCCTGCCGAGGGTCCAACGCGCGCTGGCCAACCGGCAAGGACGGGCGCTGAACTTCGGATGCTGCGAGTTGCGATTCCCGGAAACGGTGTTGGCCGGCATGGGGCACGCCCGCTGACGCCATGGTGGGTTTCTGAGGTGTTTCTCGCTTGCTCATGGATACAGAGATGCCGCTGACCTTGCTCAGACGACACAATCCGCTTGCCTCCGCCGCTGAACAGCGCAAGTTGCTCACAGGAACGGTCGGTTGTCCTCCGTTTGAAAGGCGACTCCATCAGGCCGGCTTGTTCCCGCTCCACGCCACGGGGATCACCGTCTTTCAGATCAACGTCGGGAAATTCTGCAACCAGACCTGCCGCCATTGTCACGTCGATGCGGGGCCGGATCGTACCGAAACGATGTCGAAGGAGACCGCCGAACTCTGTCTCGCGGCGTTGGCCAGGACCGACATTCCAACCGTCGACATCACCGGCGGGGCGCCCGAACTCAACCAGCACTTTCGCTGGTTGGTCGAGCAAGCCCATGCCCTCGGCCGCCATGTGATGGATCGCTGCAATCTCTCCGTCTTGCTGCTTCCCTCCCAAGCGGATCTCGCCGAGTTTCTGGCTGCCCATCGCGTCGAAATCATCGCCTCGCTTCCGGCCTATCGCGCAAGTCAGACTGATGCTCAGCGGGGTGAAGGGATCTTTGAGAAATCCATTGAAGCCCTCAGACTATTGAATCGACTCGGATACGGCCGACCGGATGACGGCCTCGCTCTGAACCTCGTTTACAATCCTGTCGGCGCCTTTCTCCCGCCGAAGCAAGAGGCGATCGAAGCGCAGTTTAGGAAAGAACTCCGGAGCCGGCATGGCATCGAGTTCAACCGTCTCTACACCATCACCAATATGCCCATCAGTCGGTTCCTGGAGTTCCTGATCGAGAGCGGTAATTATGACGCCTACATGGAACGACTGGCCAATGCGTTCAACCCGGCCGCTGCAGCCGGCGTCATGTGCCGGTCGACGATTTCCGTGGGATGGGACGGCACCCTGTACGATTGCGACTTTAATCAGATGCTCGACCTGCCGGTCGACGAGGGGATGCCGCACCATATTCGTGACTTCGACCCGACCCGCCTGGGCACACGCAGGATTGTGACAGGGAACCACTGTTACGGCTGTACGGCCGGTGCCGGCTCGTCCTGCGGCGGGGCGGTCACGACGGCCACCCCGACATAGTAGGCCGACTCTTATGGACCTGTCGATTCTCACATTCGTCCTGGTGCTGTCACTGGCCTTCGCCAACGGCGCGAACGACGTGTCCAAAGCCATTGCCACCCTCGTCGGTAGCGGGGTCACTGACTACCGGACTGCGATCCTCTGGGGGACGGTCTGGACCATGATCGGTGCCGGCCTCTCGGGACTGGTGGCCACCGCAATGGTGAAGACCTTCAGCCAAGGACTGCTTGCGCTCGACACCCCCGCATCGCCCATACTGGCTGCCGCCGTGCTCACCGGCGCGGTTCTATGGGTGCTGGTCGCATCCTGGAGCGGCCTGCCTGTCTCCACGACCCATACTTTGACCGGCGCCATCGTCGGGGTCGGCCTGATGGCGTTTGGAAGCGAGGGGCTTCTGTGGCAGGGGATTGGAAAGAAGATCGTCTTGCCGCTCATCCTCAGTCCCGTGCTGGCTTTGACGGCCTCTGTGCTGGTGCATCCTCTTGTCCGCACGCTCGCGGCTCGATGGGAAGGAACCTGTCTTTGTGTGATGCCGACCGCCAGGGCGCTGGTCAGGATCAACGCCCATGGGGCCACGCGTATTCTTTTTCAGACCGCAGCTCTGGGACAACCCGTGGTGGCCGTTCCGGCTCAGTGCGATCGGGCGGGACTGAGCGGGCTCATTGTTGGGTTGGACAGTATCCATTGGTGCTCAAGCGGATTGGCCTCGCTGGCTCGTGGAACGAACGACGCCCCAAAGATTGCGGCGATCCTGCTTCTGGGTAGTGCCGTCACCTCATGGTCCAGCGTGGCCTCTCAAGGTGCGGTAATCATCGGCGTGGCGGTGGCGATGAGCGTCGGCAGCTACCTCGCGGGAATCCGTGTCACCAAAGTCCTTGCAGAGAAAGTCACACGCATGGATCACGGTGAGGGGTTATCCGCGAATCTCACGACCTCCTCGCTGGTGATGATCTCCGCAGTCATGGGGTTGCCCGTGTCGACGACCCATGTCAGCAGTTCGGCGATCATCGGTATCGGATTGTTGAAAGGCGTCAGCGCCGTTCGATGGATGACCGTGCGCGACATGGTCCTCGCGTGGGTCGTCACGCTTCCTGCTTCCGGACTTCTTTCCGCACTCGCCTATCATCTGCTCACCAGGTTTGTGTAAGCGATCTTACAGTTTTGTCACGGGGTGACGTGGTACAGACCCGCGATGTGGGGCGCGATGGCAGTCAATAATGGACTAATCGACATATCTACATGTCACGGACGATGATCCAATGAAGCAACAGTCACATGTGTGCAGAAGTCTCTACGCCCGGAAACTACAGGGGCTGGTCCTCCGGACATTCTCTACCAGCGTGGCGTGTATGCTCTGGATCACGCTCGGTCTCGAACTGACGGGAGAAGCGGTGGCGCATGCCCTGGATTGGGTGCCCACCGATCAAGAGATGCAAAAATACCGGAAAAGCTGGAATCCGCTCTCGAACGGGCCGATTTTTATTAGTGGTGTTGACATCCACCCGAAGGGACAGTTCACCTTCCATCCGTTCTTATTTTCTCAGATTAGTGAGAAACGATTCGGAAACGATCTGACCACCAAGAGCACTCCGTCACCCGTCCACTCGTATCAGATTGCGCCAGTCGTCACGATGGCCTATGGCCTGACGAGCCATTTAGAGCTCAATGTCGGTCTCTCGGGCTCATTCTGGTGGGCGAATTCCAGCGCGCAGTTTAATCAGGGCAAAGGGGGGCCGTGGACCACGGATTCCGGCCTGGGCGACACACAGGTGTACTTGAAATACCGTCCGATTATTCAGGATCCGGATGGGTGGCGTCCCTCCATCACGACGTTCAACATGATTGTGTTACCGACCAGTCGTTGGGTGACGGGGAGTGAAAGCCCCCCAGGCGGATTTGCGCCGCTCGGGCGACTTCCGGCCTCTCGTTTCGGATCACTGACCTGGACGGAAGGGGTGATGTTTCGAAAGAATCTGCAACCCTTTCGCGTGAGCGGAGGTGTGTTCTATTCGTACCACTTTCCCGGTAGCGATGCGGGGCAGACGACCTATCCAGCGGATATCGTCAACACGCGCCTGATCGTCGAACACATCCTCGACGACAAGCGGGGCTTAGGGTACAACCTTGAGTTCGTGGGATTCCATGGTCTCCCCTGGCGCGCTGATGGCAATGATATTAACGTCGGAGGGCGTCACGGGTTCAATTCGCTCGGGGTTCAACCGACGATCCAGTACCGGCTCGGAGAACATTGGGTAGGGGCAGTCGGCTGCTTATTCACGGTGGCAGGCCAGAATACCCTTGATGCGATCTATCCGAACTTCTCCATCTACTATTATTGGAGCCAGACCGGAAAAGTGATCATGCGCTGACAACAACGACTGTCGGAACTGTGGCCGCTAAGGCTAGGGAGGGCCATTAAGCAGGTCAAACCCTCCCTGTTTGAGTGTTCACCAAATGTTCACCAAGAGGCCCGAACTAGTCGGTTCGGGCGGGAAGAGATCGGATGTTGCACAACGGGGACGCGCACGGGGAGCCGCGATTCTATTGAAGAACCTGCTGTTCTGCGGGTGAAGGGGAGAAGCGAGATGCGGCTTATGAGTCCGCTGCTCTATCCACTTTGTAAGTGAAAGCCGAGAAACTCAACAAATGAAGTGAGTGTGCTCATCGCAGAATCTGTAGCTTCAGATTGTCAAAATACGTCACCGCATCGGATTTCGTCCAGAGGCCCACACGCCCGTGTTCCTTGAAGGCGTCGTCACAGAGGTCAAAGACCTGCTGTTCGTCAAAGAAGACCTGTGCCCGACATCCCCGCATCGTGACGCGAAGGGTATGCCACCTTCGGACGTCAATGATCTGGTCGAAATTCTTGAGCATCTGCCGCACGCCCTTCACGACCCGATAGATCCGAATATTTTGCTCCAGCGGATTGGCCCTCGTCAGATAGTAATTGCGATCATCTGCCGCGCGCCAGATCAGGCCCCCACCCATGTCGGCTTTGCCTTCCACCGGCAGCAGGGAGACCTCCAGGTCCAAATTGGAAGACATGGTTCCGTTGATCAGGACCACTTTGTACGCGTGTTCCGCCCCTTTCCCCATGAGTTGGCCAAGTACATGTGGGTGGCTTGGCGCAGTGCTTGCCTCAACGACTTTCCACTCGCCAGCGGGTCGCCCGTCAAATAACGTTCCGACCACAAAGTCGCTAGGCAGAGTACCAGGTGCATCCGTGTCAAACGTCCAGAGGCGGGACAGCTCATCCGACGCAGCCTCCGGGGTGACCGGAGTGAATATCCCCCAACCGGTTAGGGCTAGGATCATGAGCAGCCGAATGCTCCGAGGGCGAGCAAGTATAGTCCTCATGTGCGTGCAAGGCCCCGCGCATTGAGTATGGCGGTCAGATCTCCAGGGTCAGCTGGCACGTGCTCCACTGGAAGCGGGCACTGGACGACCGTAATGATCATGCGGCGATTCGGACTGGTATTGAGATAGCCATGGGGGATGTCGGCCGGCACGAGTACGGTCTCGCCGGCCTTGAGCGGGGAGTGATCTTCGCCGACGACAATCATTCCCTCGCCTTCCCAGCAGAAAACGACCTCGTCCGCCACCGGATGTCGATGCAGACTGTTTTGTTGACCAGGTTCGAAGCAATAGATATTGCAGTGGAGATGGGCGGACTGCCACATCCGTCGCCGCACAAACCCACGTGGTGAAAATTCCTGGATTGACTCGAGACTCTTCTTTTCCATAACCCGCAGTTTCCTTGGAGGTGTCTCGGTTTTCTCTGGCTACCGCCAAGTCACTTCGTCCCAATACAGATGCACAAACGTCTCGTAAGGAGGAAAGTTCTTGGTGTCTTGTTCTTTGGAGCGGACCCACAGATCGATCTCCATGCCGGCCGGATCAGTTTCGCCTCCGGGCAAGATGCGCTTGACCGGGTACCGGACCTCATGGGTCTTGGGGTCGCGCGACCGTTCCATCACCATGAAGTGGGCGTCATAGTCCGTGTAGAACGGCTGATCGTTCTTGTACATCGTCGCCGTGCCCCATCCCGCAAGGTAGAGCCAGGTTTTCGGATAGAGCGGATCGCCATTCCCCGAGTCGCCATGTTCATACACCCTCGTCGCAATGCCTCCGTCTTGGAACGGCTGCTTCGCCGCAAATCGGTCGAACACAATCCGGTACCGATCGGTCCCCTCGATGAACTCGGCCACCACGCGCCCTGTGTTGGTCAATTCATTGACGTCCACCTGGATCGTTCCTGCAACCGGGTGAAGATGTTTCCCCGCATAATCCAGATGATCCCACGGCGGAACATCCTTCATGCTACCGATGAGGGTGGCCCGATCACCTTTGATACGAAACTCGCCCGTGTAATACGGATGCTCGGTAGCCGTGAAAATCCTGGTGCCTTCATTGCCCTTGGGGGTCCCGAACTGACCAACATCGGCGCCTGGGGACGTCACGAGGCCCGTGAGAACAAGTCCAGCCACCAGCAAGATCCATTGAGCAGCTCTCGATACCCCTCGTTTCATGGTAGAAGCCTCCTGGTATGGATGATCCAGAACCACGCGTTTCATCCAGGATGAATTCCCGCTGTTTTCCTGTCCCCGCTTCTCACGCGTGCACACATTGACGGGGAGGGGGCAAAGCCGGACCAGTGTAACACTTATTGCAGAGCAATGAAATATGTATTAAGCTCGCTTTCCAATTCGGTATGAACTGGATCGTGTTCTCATATTCGCTCCCCGTCAAGCGGGCGTCGAGCGCGCGTGTCTCGCTGTGGCGCCGGTTACAGCGTTTGGGGTCCGTGACGCCCAAGGCAGGCGTCTATGTGCTGCCGGATCAGGATGAGTGCGTGGAGGCGTTTCAATGGCTGGCGCAGGAGGTGCAGCAAACGGGCGGAGACGCGGTCGTGATGCGAGTGGATCGATTCGAAGGACTTCCGGACGCCAAACTCATGGAGTTGTTTCAGCACGCGTGTCGAGACAAGTATGCGGAGCTCGAAACTGAAGCGGCAAGCACGGAGTTGGCGCTTCGGCGCAAGCCATCACTCGCTCGCGCGGAAGGCCTGGAGAAACTGGAGAAGCTCCGAAAGCGGCATGCGGAGATCGCTCGAGTAGACTTCTTCAATTGTCCTGAAGGGGCCCAAGTGAGCGCGCTGTTGCTCCGGATCCAGGAGAGGCTTCGGCAAGGTGATGCGGCGATCACCCGGATTGCTCCGATGAAACTGGAGGACTATCGCGGCGCGCAGTGGGTCACACGGCCACGTCCCCATGTCGACCGGCTCGCGTGCGCCTGGCTGATCCGGCGCTTCATCAATCCCACCGCGGTAATCCGCTATGCGGTGCGCCCGGACCCCGGGGAGGTGGGATTCGACATGCGCGACGCAACGTTTGGGCACCGGGGAAATCTCTGCACGTTCGAGACGATGATGGCTGCGTTTGGCTTGAAGGAGCCTGGCCTGCAAGGAATCGCTGAAATCGTGCATGAAATCGATCTCCGTGATGGCCGATATGCGCGGCCTGAAACCGCCGGTCTTGATCTCGTTCTGAAAGGCTGGCTCCAAGCGGGATTATCCGACACGGAGGTCGAGCAGCGAGGCATCGCGTTATTTGAGGGACTCTTCACGGCGTTGTCCCGTTTGAGCCGGCCCGTCAAGGCGAAGTGACCTATGCCGTCGAACCGATCGGTCGTCGCCGGTCTTTGTGCGGTCGGTTTCCTCGCCAGGGTCTCCTACGGCTTGGCGCGAACACCGGTCCTTCCGCTGTTCGCCGCGTCATTTGGGGTAGGGCCCGAAGCGATTGGGTTTGCGGTAGCGATCTCGACGGTCACCGGGATCTTCTTCAAGATGCCGGCGGGCGTCCTCTCCGATGTCATCGGCAGGACCCGCACCCTGCTGCTCGGCCTGGGGGTCTTCGCGTTTGTGCCGTTCGCCTACCTGTGGGTCTCCTCATTCGAACTCTTGGTTGTGGTTCGCCTTTTCCACGGGTTTGCGACCGCCATTTATAGTCCGGTAGTCATGGCCGTGGTTGTCAGTGTCGCGGGAAGCAGGCGCGCAGAGCTGCTCTCGTGGTTCTCGTCCGTCACGATCCTTGGGAATCTGGTAGGCGCTCCCTTAGGGGGATTGCTGCTGACTCTGCTGGGCGGCGATTCGGAGCCGCGCCTTGCGCATTTCCATGTGGTGTACGGCGTGGTCGCCGCCTGTGGCATGGCGGCACTGCTGCTGGCGTTGCGGATCCTCCGAAGGCAGACAGAGGTCCAACACCGTGCTGGCGGCACGACTGTGGCCGCCGTGCTCCGTCAATTCCGCACAGCCTTTCGTGAGATCCTGCTGGATCGGCGCGTGTTGCTCACCAGCAATATGGAGGGAGTGCAGAACCTCACGGTTGGTGCCTTGGAGGCATTTCTCCCGGTCTATGCGGTGAAGGTCTGCGGGTTTTCAGCCTTCCAGGCCGGGGCACTTTGGGGCCTTCAGATTCTTGCCGTGATTGGCGCCAAACCTCCCATGGGCAAGATCTCGGACCAGCACGGACGGTCCCCGTTGGTGTTTTGGGGGATGTTTGTGTGTGCGATTCCCTTCGCGCTGATCCCCTGGGTACAGAACTATTGGGCTCTACTCGCATTGGCTGCGTGCTTTGGTCTTGGCGAGGCGATGGTGACGTCGTCCGCCGCCGCATTAGTGGCGGACTTCTGCAAAGAGGCACACCTCGGGTCGGCGATGGGCGCGTTCGGCACACTGTTCGATGTGGGCCATGCAGCGGGGCCACTCCTGGCCGGGTTTCTGATCGGTCTTTCAGGCGACGATGATTTTCGGGTCTCGTTTGGGGTGATCGCTGCTCTGCTCGTACTGGCTGCCCTGGCCTTCCGGACGGGGGTCAAAGAAGTGCGAAGTAGCGAACATGCGGTTCAGATGAAGGGAAGGTCCAATGATAATAATGATAATGATGTTCCGGTCCTGAAGAGTGCCAACAAAAGTGCCAACCAGCTCCCACTTATCCACAGAAAAAGCCCCAAATAGACGGAAAACAGCGACAGGTCTTTTAACGAAAATTGAGAAGAATTTGAAAGGGATCGAGAAGGAGAGAACTAGAATGACAAAGTGACGAAGGACTTTTCAGGGCTGTGCCCTCCTGCTTTGCACAAGGTGGGTGGGACCACTTTGAACCCTTGTCGAGCCAGCTAGCGGGGGTGTCCACCGAGCGTCCACCGTGCGGTCGGCTGAGGTCAATTGTGGTCGGTAATCATCGGAAGTGTGAGGGCAGCGTGCGGATGGGGATCAACGCGTGATTGGAGCCTCCAGAGCGGCGATTGACGCCTTGAGAGAGGGGAAAAGATTGGTGCCCCCGACACGAATTGAACGTGCGACCCGCGGTTTAGGAAACCGCTGCTCTATCCAACTGAGCTACGGGGGCGTTGGCCTACGATACTCAAAACCCGGGGGTTTGTCTACGAACGAAACACGGCAGCCGGAGGAGCATCCACTCGCTCCGGCTGTGCTTCTAAGGGGATGGGTGCGTTGGTTAACGCTGATTGGCCTGGTCGCGCTTGCAGCTTTCCAGAGCCAGCATGCGCTGCCCGGCTGACGCATCCTTGGGAATACGGGCGGTGCAGGCCTCAAGGCTGTCGCCTTGCGTGCCGGAGGCGGAGCGGTCTCCGCTCTTGGCGCTGGCAGTGCCGACCACTGCCTGGCGAAGTGCCTCATCGCGCTTACAGCTTTCCTCGGCGACCATGCGGGTGCCGGCTGAGCTGCCTGACGGAATGCGAGACAGGCAGGCTTGAAGCGCATCCGGCGCCTGGGCCGCCTTGACGGCTGAGCCAGCCGCGCCTCCCGAGGAGCTGTTTCCGCCGGTCATGGCCGCTTCTTCAGTCGCGCAGGCACCGAGCATGAGGACAGATAAGGAAAACAGGATGGCACTGGGTAATTGCACGTGCTTCATGGAACACTCCTCCTTCTACATCAGAGCAATGGCGGGCACAGTACCATAAACCCACCCTGACTGGAAACACCTTCCTCTACCGGGCTGCGGGTTTTGTTGCGCTCGGTTCTTGGCCCAATAGAGCCAAGCGGGAGGGGATTTGGGTGAGTAGATCAGGGCGAACCTGGAAGATTCCTTGGAAACGGTGCCCCATTGCATAGATCAGGCTCCCGACTTGATTGCCGAGCGCCAAGCGTCCGACAACTTGGCCGTTCCGGCCGGTCGCGACGAATTCCGCCACCGGGGCCACGAGGCCATAGGGCGCCAAGGCGCCGGCCTGTTTGAGGATGCGTTCTTCCGCCGGCAGGTTGACAATGCGGCTGACGACCAAGTCCGCCACATCTTGTCTCAGCTTCTCGGTCGGCTGATCTTCAAGCACCCATTCGTTTTGGCTACGGATGAGGACGTACTGCTCCTCCCGTGTCTTGATCGACAACATCGCAATGTCCGCGATGTCGGCGCCGAGCAGCCGTTTGTCCTGCAATGCGAATAACTCCTTCGTGAGGTCCTTGATGGCGGTCGGGCTGATCTTATAGATTGGGCCGTCCGCCGTCGTTTGGGCATAGGCTTCCCCGCTCGCTGGGTCGGCTTGATAGAGACGCACGGTCTGATCTACGCCCGCCGCGTGCAGCAGCACTTTCACCTTCGGCTTCGTCAGCGTTTTCGAGATCGTATCCCGCTCCGGGCCGGCATCGACGATCGCCAGCGCGCGGAGATCCTCCAATCGAAACAACAGGGCCTGAACTTCCGTGCGGTCCGCTTCGGCTTCGATCGGATAGCGGATCTTCCATTTCTTTTTCGGCTTTTCGTCCAGCGCGTACAGGACGATTTCGTTGGTTGGGTAGGTCAGTCGCAGCCGTTCGACGTCTTGATGGGCGAATTGCAGTAGCTCTTTTCGTCGGAACGAGAGCAGCGTCAGATTCAGGAAGTCTTTTGGGGCGAGGTCGGTCAGGAGGACGCTGTGATCGGAGTCGCGTAGGACATACAGCGTGGAAGACAGAGGTCCGGCGTCGCCGACGGTGATGGTGTCCTGCTGTGAGCCGGCCGTGATGGTGACGACGGTGGACGGATGATCCAATCCGAATGGTGTCAACGAAGCCGGTTTGGACTCGACGACGCGCGAAACTTTGCCGACGACCAGTGCGCGAAGCAGCGCTTGGACCTGCCGCCGATCCGCATCGGTTTGGATCGGCGCAGTGACTTTCCATCCCGCAGCCGGTTCGCGTGCGAGCGTCACCTCGCCCGATACCGTACGCACCGTCAGGCCTGTAATCTCCTGCTCCGCAAACGACAGGAGTTGCTTGGCCTGCGCTTCGGTACTTTCGGCGGTTCGTTTCTCGGGAAGCTCGATCCAATAGAGATAGCCCCCGAGGCCTGCCAGCACACCCGCCATGACGAAGGTCGGCCAGTAGCGCTTCATGGGATCACAGGCGCCGCCGCTTCCGCCAGACCATCACCCCTGCGAGGATGGTCACGGTCGGAAGCAAGAGCACTTGCACGTAGAGAAGGATCCGTTCCTGGAGCGGATTCGGGACGAAGGGATGGAGCGTGGGATCTTTGGGCGTCAGCGAAACCAGATCGCGTTCCTCCGTCAACCAGCCGATGGAGCGCAAAAAGAAATCGCTGTTTCCCGGAAAGTTTATATAGCCATTGCTGGCGAATGCCGAGTTCCCAACTACGACGATGGCGGGACGGGGTTTGCCTTCCTGCGGAGGAGTCTTCGGGCTGAGCGCGGCAGCCATGGCAAGCGGGCCTTGGACGTCTTCTTTCTCACTGTACCCGACGACGCGACCCTTCATGTCGGTTTCGGCCCAACTGCGCGGCGATGTCCTTGCGAGGGGGGCGTAGTCCCAGTCCTTGCCGGTATCCTCGTGGAAATTCACGTGCTGCGCCAGGGGGAAGAGGACGGCCGCCGTCATCTCGTGGGTGATTTCGTGCTCAGTGAATGTGCGTACGAGCAGCGCGGTCAGGTCGCCCTGCGCGAGGCGATCCTGAAGATCCACGAGGACGCCCGGGCCCAAGTCCAGGCCCCAAACCTTCAGTAGATCGCCCAAGCCGGCCTGGGTGTCCGGATCAACCAGGACCATCACATGCCCACCTTTCGCGACGTAGGCCAGGATCCGGTCCTGTTCTTCCTTTGTGACGGGCCGGCGAGGGCCGGCGAGGACGAGGACGTCGGCATCGGGCGGCACAGCCGTCTCCTGGAGCAAGGTAACGGTCCCCACGTCGTACCCCTGTTTCTGTAACGCTTCCTTGGTCAGGGCCAAGCCGCCCCGATCTTTGTCCTCAAGGCTGCGCTCCCCGTGCCCTTCGAGAAACACGACGCGCTTCTTGCTGTCTTTCGACACCCGGAGGAGTGCTCCGGTAATCTCCACTTCCGAAGGAGAGGTGATCCGTACCGATTGCGGTCCGCTCTCAAAGATCGCCGTATCCGTACGCGTAATGCCGTAATTCTGAGCCACCTTCGGCTGCCGCTCCGGGTCGACAAACTGTACGCTGAGTTTATGGGTGGCTTGCCGATAACTGTCCAGCCGCTCTTTGTAAGCTTGGTAGCCCGGATCCTTCTCCCGCGTGAAGACCGTGATCGAGACATCCCGGGGCAGTCCTCTCAGCACGCGATGGGTTTCGGGTGCCAGGGTGTAGTTTTGGTTTTCCGAAAAGTCCCAACGGACGGAATGCCTGGCGGCGAGAAAGTTGACGATGATCAGGATGCCGATAAAGAGGACGACAACCAGGGCGCTGTGGGCGCCGGCCCTGGTCGAACGGCGTGTGGAAAAGGCCTTGAATCGTTCGAAGTGTGCGATGAAAAACCAGATCAGGCAAGCAAGTGCGAGAGCTTCGCAGACGGTGACCAGCCAGAGTTTGTCCGGGGCCAAGGTATAGCCGACCATGCCGGCCAACGCGAGGCCGGTGCCGATCGCACCTATGGGCAGGGTGTTCCGCGTCATTTCCACCGAGACGATTCGACGACGTGATGCGCCAGAAACAGCATGAGCGCGGTGCCGCTGACGTAGTACGTGAGGTCCTGCGTGTCGACGAGGCCGCGGACCAAGTGGTCGAAGTGTTCCATGAACGAGAGGTAGGAGACTACGGCACCCGCGGTCGTGTCGCCGAGCAGCGAGCCGAGTCCGGCGAGCAGCCAGCACATCAGTAACAGGCCGAAGCTGGTAAAGGCTGCCACAATTTGGTTTTCCGTAATGGACGAAGCGAATACTCCCACGGCAAGGAAGAATGCGCCGAGCAGCGCGAGACCGAGGTACCCCGTCAGTACCGGATACCACTCGAAGTCACTGAACAGCGCCAGCGTAAAGGGCACCAGCCAGGTCACGGCCAGCATTCCCAAGAAGACCAAATAGACGCTCATGAATTTGCCGACGATGATCTCGATCGTCCGGATCGGAGCCGTCATGAGGAACTCGAAGGTGCGGAGCTTCCGTTCTTCGGCGAAGAGGCGCATCGTCAAGATTGGGAGAATGAGCAATAGGACGAACCGCATGCTCGCAAACAAGTTTCTGAAGACCAAGTCGTTCAAATTGAGCTGAGCGGTGCCCCCTTGCATTTGCACGAGTTGGATCGCTTGTGCGCCGGTGAACACGATATAGAGGTACGCGAGGAAGCCGAAGGTAAGGAGAAACACGCCCCCAACGACGTAGACAATGGGGGAGACAAAATAGGAGCGCAGCTCTTTCCCGATGATCGCTTGGACTGGTGTCATCGGGGCCTCATGCGTCGGCTGTTGCCGCGGGGTCGGCCTTCGCCAGGCCGTCCTCGTGCTGGGTAAGACGGAGGAAGACGTCTTCCAAAGTCATTGAGATCGTCTTCAATTCAAGCAGGCCCCAGCCCTCTTGCACGACATGCCGTGCAACTTCGTCCCGGAGATCACGCCCCAGTTCACACTCGATCATGAAGGTGGCGGGCTCTGAGGCGGGGAAGACGTGCTGGACGCCCGGGACCGCCTGGAGCCGTTTCGCTGCGTCGGCCGGCGGAGTTCTCAGCGTGATGCTGACTTTTTCCGAGCGACGCAACCGCGCCGAAAGTTGATCCGGCGTATCCTCCGCCACGATCCGACCCCCGTTGATGATGACGACGCGCTGGCAGACCGCCGTGGCTTCCGGAAGGATGTGGGTGCTCAAGATCACGGAATGGGAGCCGGCCAGGCTTTTGATGAGTTCACGAATCTCGATGATCTGTTTCGGGTCCAGCCCCACGGTGGGCTCGTCCAGGATCAGGACCGGGGGATCATGCAGGAGCGCCTGCGCAAGGCCGACACGCTGTCTGTATCCTCGAGAGAGGTTCGCGATCAACCGGTGGCGGACGGAGCCGATCGAGAGCCGTTCAAGGACCCGTTCCATGGCCGACGAGAGGTCCTTCCCGGTCAGTCCTCGAAGCTTGCCGACGAAGGCGAGATACTCGTGAACGGTGAGTTCTTGATACACCGGCGGGGTTTCGGGTAGATACCCGATATGCTTCTTGACCTCTTCTGTTTGGTCGGCACAGTCAAACCCCGCCACGCGCGCGGTGCCTTCGGTTGCCGGCATAAAGCAGGTGAGGATGCGCATGGTCGTGGTCTTTCCGGCTCCATTGGGGCCGAGAAATGCCAGTACCTCTCCCTTGTCGACCCGGAATGTCACGCGGTCGATGGCAGTCAGGTTTCCAAACCGCTTGGTGATGTTCTGAACTTCTATCATGCGGTGGCGACGGACGCGGGCTGGATGTGACCGTAGTGCTGTTCGATTCGGCGCTTGGTGTGGCGAGCCCGGCTGATATTACCCAGCAGTCTGAGGTCAGTCAAGAGAGAGACCATCATCGTCGACCCGCCTAGTGCGCGAAAACTCCGCGCGGCGACTTTACACTGCAATCAGTAACTGTTAAAGTTCCGCCACTTTTATTCTGGTGTTATTCCGACCACCCGGTATGCCGGATTCAGATGGGGGCGCCATGATTCAGTCCCGTTCGGCCTTGTTAGGAGTACTGCTGGTCTCGGCAGTCCTATGCGTCGGGGTTGCCGGACTTGGTACGGTTTCCAACTCGGTCTATGCAGCCAATCCCAGTGCGCACGAAATCCGTGGAACGGTGGAGTCCGTCAACGCAAACGACAGCCCGCCGGTGATCGTTGTGAAGGGGATGCGGGGGCCGAAGGAGGAGATCGTCGTTGGAGCCGTCGTGAAACCCGGTACGCCCATTCTTCGGGGGAAAAAGAAAATCACCCTTGAGCAGATTCGGCCCGGTGAAAAAGTCACCATGAAATACAGCAAGAATCGGGAGGGCCTCACCGTGCGATCGATTGTCATCCAGACACGGTAGGATTTCCGGGGGACGAACCGTCAAGCATGGCAAGGGTACAGAGGGAGGTACGAGGAATCCTATGAGACGAGATCGTATTCGAAGCGGAGCGGCGATGCCTTTGGTGCTGGGCATTCTGCTCATGGTGGGCTGTTCGGGCAAGGGCGACATCATTCCCGTCAATCTGGCGGTCAAACCGCCTAAGGACGGCGCGGCTGCAACGGCAGCTGTGAAACCGATGGCGGCTCCGCGCGTGACCGTAGTGGCGTTCGACGACGGACGGGCGGATCGCACCAAAGTCGGCACCCGCAATTCGCTGTGGGGTGGCGAGAGCTACTTCAATGTGCCGAGTGGAAGTGCAGGCGAAGAGACGGCGCAAGCATTGGCCGATTACCTCAAGCGCAAAGGTTGGCAGGTACAGTATGCCAAGGCGGTCCCGCCGGTCTCCGACAATGGGCCTGATATTGTGTTGTCCGGTAAGATACTGGACATGGGTGTTGAGGCCAAAGGTGGGTTCATGTTTACGGACATCAACGCTCGCAGCAAGCTGACGATCCAGGGGAAAAATCGGAGCGACGACAGCTCCATCTCGGATACTGTCGCTCACTCCGGCACGTATAGCGTGTTTTGGTTCGAGCCGCAGGACGGGGAGGATATCCTGTCCGAGGTGTTGGAAAAAAACTTCGAGCGCTTTGTCCTCAATACCAAGTTCGACGACAGGGCCATCCGTTTCCGGTGATTCGGCTCGGCTGGATTGGACAGCAGAAGTTCGCGCGTTCGCTTTTGTGCAGCCGGGAGAGCCGTGAGGTTTTTCCGGCTGTGCCATTTTGGTTCAGGTTGACCCAGCACCACACTTCCCGCCAAATCTTCGGTTGACGCAGCCACTCTCCTCCTTTATATAGGCGCGATCGGTACGGAGCGAAGTGTCACATCCACGGTATCGGTCCCGCCCTTCACCATCTTCATGCTTTGGTAGGGCATCTTCCTACGCGGACGGTATTGTTGGCGGCCAGATTCCTTCGTAGCCTGACAGGACTCGTTCACGGTGAAAGCCACAGCGATGTCCATCCCCAGGCTAAGCGATGAGGTGCTTCCATGGTGACGAAACTTGGGACGCGTTCCTTTCGAAGGGGGGCCTATGCGGTGCTCCCGCTTGCCGGCTGCTTGTTGCTCGGTGGTTGTTCCTCGCTCCAGAAGGGCGAAATTCCGTTAGACGTGGGTATTAAAGATCGGGGTGTCGCTTCCTGGTACGGCAAGGAGTTCCACGGCAAGCAGGCGGCGAACGGCGAGATTTTCAATATGATGGCCTTTACCGCCGCTCACCGTAAACTGCCTTTGGGAACGGTCGTGCGCGTCTTGAACTTGTCGAACGGAAAGTCGGTTAAAGTGCGCATTAACGACCGGGGGCCCTATATCGAAGGGCGCATGCTGGATTTGTCGTATGCGGCGGCGCGTGAACTGGGTATGGTGGAGGTCGGTACTTCCCCGGTGCAGATTGAGGTGGTCGGCGATCATGGCCCAGTGATGCAGTTTCCTGCGTCGCTGATTCCCATGGTGGCGGGCACAATCCTGAAGACAGATGGCGCTTCCCCTGGCTCGTACTCACGTCGGCCCTCCGGTTTCCATGCGCCGGTGGTTCCCGTTCGGGAATTGCCCAAAGAGGCGTTGTATGTTCGGCGCGAGCGCCGTATTGCCTCAATGTTGGCGGCGGATCATACCGCGCACAACACTGTCCCAGTCCTCGTTCTTTCGTAACCTGCGTTCGGGTCCCGTCGCTCAGTTGACAGTTCCCGACTCAGTTGATTAGACTGCACAGTCCCGCAGCGGCGTTGTGCGCTGCTGTCTCTCTATTGCTACGTGTCCTAAGCTGGAGGCTGAGACCGGAATGGCGAAAAAAGCTGCGCGTGAATCAGACGAAACCAGACTGAAAAAGAAGTTGTCGGGGAAGAAGAAGGACGATGCCAGTGGCAATCCTGCCCTGCGCCGTCTCCGCAAGCGATTGAAGCGGGCACAGCGGAAACGTCGGGCATTGGCGCTGAGAAAGAAGCATGCAGCAGGCAGCACGACTGAAGGAAAGTCTGAGGGATCTGCCAGTTAAGAATTCGCAGACCGTCCAATTTTTTTTCGGGACAAGGGGATAATCGTTATGCAAGACGAGCACGAGATGGATCGGCCGCAAGAGACTGCGTCAGGGGTTCCGGCTGTTGATGAGGCCTTGACCGATCAGGTGTCTGATCAACTCTCTGCTTCGACTGACGCGGGGATGCTGGAGCCCGTGGATCCCGCTCAGGAGGTCGTCCTCGAAGAAGAGCAGGTCAAGGATGAAATCGACATCCAAATCGACCTGCTGAAAGACCCGGACTGGGTCGTCCGTCGTGAAGCAGCCATCACGCTTGGTGAGATGGGTGACGAGCGCTGCGTCGAGCCGTTGGCGCACGCCCTCCGTGACGGTGACTGGCAGGTTCGGGAAGTCGCGATCGAGGGGTTGGGCCAGATCGGATCGCCGGCGGTCGAGGTTCTGCTCAAGTTGCTTCGTGACTGGGACGTTCGCAAGTATGCGATCACGGCCCTGGGGAAGATCCGTGACGAACGGGTCCTCGAGCCCCTGATGCGCCAACTCCGTAACGACGAATTCAAAGACGACGCGACTGATGCGCTGGTCAATCTCGGCGAGCCGGCCGTGCCGGGTTTGATCACGGCCTTGAAGGACAAGGACGAGCTGGTCCGCAAGCAGGCCGTGATTGCGTTGGGACGGATCAAGGCGGTCGAAGCCATCGACGCATTGATCGAGATGCTGCAGGATAAGGACTGGTTCACCAGACTTACGGCCGCCGCAGCACTCGAAGCCATCGGGGATGAACGTGGTCGCGATGCAATCAAGCCCCTGCTCAAGGATCCAGACATGGTGGTCAAGATGCGGGTTGAGCGCATCTTGGCGAAGTGGAAGAAGCAAACTGCGAACGCCTGACCGTTCATCGGCTACTTGTTCAGCAGTACATCCAATTCTTTTTGGACTTCGTCGAGCTTCCCGGTCGATACCTTCTTTCCCAGGGAAAGTTCGAGTCTGATCTCACGTACTTTTCCTGTCAGTTCCTTGATCTGAACGTTCGGATCGACCTGTTTCCCTCCGCGAGATGCGGACTCCAGTGAGTCAACCGCTTCCGCCAGCTGCTTCACTGCATCTCCCGTATTCTTGTTGAACAATTCCGCTTTGGCTTGCACCACCCTGGCTTTGGCATCCACAAGCCCCTGCCGTCGCCGCAGGTCCCGTTCGATCCCGAGGGTCGTATCCATGACGTTCCGGGACAGATCTTTTACGGTCTGCTCCAGGTCGGTGGTGGGACGCTTGCCCCACGTGTACCCGAGTACGAAAGAAACCGTGAGCAGCACCAGCAGGCCCAAGAATCTGAGCATGGCGGTTGTCAGCCCTTTCGGGCGCTCCCTGGTTTATCGGGTTTAGAGAGGGACAGGTACATGCTGGCGGCCGCAGCGATCCGGACCGCAGGATCTGAGTCCTGGAGCCCCTTCTTGAGGGTAGGGACCAGGGTGGCTGATCGAGCCTTGCCCAAGGCGCGTGCCGCCAGGAGTCTTGGAAGGGGTTGCTGGTCACGGAGCAATGCCTCCAAGATCGGCAGAGACTTTGCGGTCGGGGCTGCACTCAGAGCTTGGGCGGTGGCCCCACGAACCGAGGGATCAGGATGCCGCGCCAGATCGGCGGCCGTGAGCACAGCGGTGAGGTCGCCGAGGCGAAGCAAGGCTTCGACTGCGCTGGCTCGGACATGCATGTCGGGATCACGCAGCAGCGGCTGTACGACCGCTTTCCCCTCGGCCTGCCCGAGTCGTCCAATGCTCGTTGCCGCAATGCTCCGAACACGGGGGCTTTCGTCGCCGAGCACGTGGGTCAGGGGAGCCAAGCCCTGCGCGCTGCCGAATTCCCCAAGTGCGCCGGCGGCAAATGCGCGTACGGCGGGGTGTGGGTCATACACAGCCTGACTCAGCGTGGCGAGGCTGGTCGGGCGGCGCAGTTTGCCGAGTGCGCCCAGGGCCGCCATGCGTACTTCCGGATCCGGGAGCGTCACCGCATTGGTGAGATCGGTCAGGACATCGGCTCTCCCGAGTTTGTAGAGGCCGGCCAGGGCGAAAATGGATTCCGGGCCCTCGTCGACTCTGGCGATTGTCGTCAACTGCTCTTTGATGTCGGCAACCTGGGCCTCACTCAAGGCGTTCATGGCCGCGATGCGGACCCCCGGGGCTTCGTCGCGCAAGGCGCGTTTTAACGCAGACGAGCGACCGGCTTGGCCACTCCGCCCGATCGCCTCCGCTGCACGAGCACGGACCAGCGCCGAGGAATCGAGTAGGCCGTCCTCCAAGACGGGGAGCACGTCCTGGAGCTTCAATTCAGCCAGAGCGGTAAAGGCCTCGATTCGGATGTGTTCCTGGTTGTCCCGTACCCGACTGGTAACGAAAGTTCGGCTTAGTTCCCGAAGTAGCTCCAAGTCGTCTGATTGCTCCGCCTCGAGGAGTTGCGGGTAAAGTTTCCAGCCCTCTTCCGGCTTGCCAAGCTTGATCTGGCTGAGGATGCCGTATCGAATCAGCCCGCGGGGTGTTTTCTGGTCTGCAGGAACGCTCTGCAGCAATTCCAGTACCCCATCATAGCGGGCGGACTTGTAGAGCGTGGCTGCTTGCTGTTCGAGCGAGGACGACGGGCCGGCGGAGGAGGCCGAAACCGGCAGCACCGTAAGCAGACACCAGACCAGGCCAGCCGTCACCGACAGGACCAGATGGTGGTTCCCCGCTCGGGAGGCACCCGAGCGAAGTCGCTCACCACTTCTTGGGTGATCGTGCGGTGGCCGGTGCATACATCTGTCCCATGTACTCCTTGACCATCCGTTTGGTGCAGAAGCGCGGGGCGATAGTTTTGATACTCTCTTTCACGATCTGAAGCCAGCCGCGAGGCACGCCGTCGAGATCGCGTTGGTAGAACAGGGGGACGACTTCCTCTTCCAGCAGCCGGAAGATCTGTTCAGCGTCGTGTGCATCCTGAGCTTGAAGATCCGTGCCTTCCGGCAACGGCTGAATACCCCAGCCGTTGGCGCCGTTATAGCCTTCCTGCCACCAGCCGTCCAGTACGCTCAAGTTGAGGACACCGTTGAGGGCCGCTTTCTGGCCGCTCGTGCCGCTCGCCTCCAGCGGCGCGCGCGGGGTATTCAGCCAAATGTCAACGCCCTGGACGAGATACTTGGCCATGTGCATGTCGTAGTCTTCAAGGAAGGCGATATGGCCGCCGATCTTGTGGTCGTTACAAATGCTCATGACCTCGTGGATAAAATAGCGGCCCGGTTCGTCAGCCGGGTGAGCTTTGCCGGCGAAGACGATCTGTACTGGCCGCCACCGATTGTGGAGCAGCCGCTTGAGGCGTTCGAGATCGCGGAATAACAGCGTCGCCCGCTTGTAGGTGGCGAACCGTCTCGCGAATCCGATCGTGAGGGCTTCGGGATCGAGCAATGTCCCGCGCGCAATTGCCTGAGTCGGCTGCAGATGGCCACGGATCCATCCGTCGCGGGCGCGCTCCCGAATGAAGCTCATCAGCTTTCGCCTGGTCGTCTGGCGCACAGTCCACAACTCATCGTCCGGGAGGTCGGTGACGCGCTGCCACAGCGCCTGATCATCGATTCGCTCGGCCCAATCAGGGCTCAGATACTTCGTATAGAGCGAATTCAGTTCCGGCGAAATCCAGGTCGGAGCATGGATCCCATTCGTCAAGCTGCGGATGGGCACCAGGTCCTCGGCCAGCCCGGGCCACAGATGTTGCCACATGCGGCGGGAGACGCGTCCATGCTCCCGGCTGACGCCGTTGACGTGGGCGGACAGCCGCATGGCGAGCGCCGTCATGTTGAACCCGTGTCCCCGGGATTCGGGCGTTTCTCCCAGTCGGAGGAACTCGTCCCGCGACAACCCGAGCTGTTCCCAATAGTTGGAGAAGTACCGATCCATGAGATGGAAGGGAAAGACATCGTGCCCGGCCGGCACCGGGGTATGAGTCGTAAACACCGTGCTTTGCCGGATCTGTTCACAGGCCTCCGCGTGGCTCAGTCCCTGTTTGACGAGTTCGCGCACCCGTTCGATCGTGAGGAATGCGGAATGGCCTTCGTTGGAATGCCAGACCGCAGGATTCAAACCGAGGGCACGAAGGACGCGGACTCCGCCGATACCCAGCAAGAACTCTTGGCAAAGCCGGATTTCCTGATCTCCCCCGTAGAGCCGGGCCGACAAGGCGCGATCTTCTGGAGTATTTTGCGGAACGTCCGTGTCGATCAGGTAGAGGGACATGCGTCCCGTCCGTACCTGCCAGACCACGACGCTCACGTGCCGATGTCCGATATCGACGGTGATCGTGCAGGGCGTCCCGTCAGGAGTCATGGCCGGATGGATCGGGGAATCGTGCCGATTAAACGGCGCATAGGCGGCTTCCTGCCAGCCCTCCGGATTGATCCGCTGCATGAAGTACCCTTGCGGATACATGAAACCCAAGCCGACGAGCGGAATGCCGAGGTCGCTGGCTTCCTTGCAATGGTCTCCGGCCAGGATGCCCAGACCACCGCTGTAGATGGGAATCGAAATGTGGAGGCCGAACTCAGCCGAGAAATACGCGATGGGGCCATCCTTCAGCGCGGGAAATTGGGTGGCCATCCAGGTATTGGTGCTGCTGAGATACTCGTCGAAGGTCCGCAGGACCGCAGAGTATTGTCGGACGAAGTTGGGGTCCGCCGCCAGCGCGGCCAGCCGTTCCGGCTTGACGTTCGAGAGCAGCTGGACTGGGTTGTGGTGTGTCAGGAACCAGAGGGTCGGGTCGATGGACTCGAACAACCGACGGGAAGCGGGATTCCAGCTCCACCAGAGATTATGGGCCAACTCGCGCAGGCGATGCAGATTCGGGGGAATCACAGCGTCAGGTGGATGTGTCTGATCTCGTCCTTGCACTGCACCTCCATGGGATCGGGGATGAGTAGGGGGCTTCGCCCGGCATAGTGGAGCGGGTTTGCCTGTCGCTCACGCGTGCCCGGCTTTATGCCAGGAGGCCCACTGATCCGAAAATGCCACGCGGGCGTACCGTTCGCCAAGGATTTTGGCGACCCGGTTCATGAGAGTCGTAAGCTGTCGCACTTCATCTTGCTTCAGATCCTGCCGAAATCGCGGGTGTAGACCCCACCGGGTTTCCACCTCTTCGCCATTGACCGTGGACATCACGCTGACGAGCTTGATGTCGTTGCCGGTTGCGCCGCGCGGTGTGGAGTTGCCGCTCGCGGACGCCCCGCCGGTTGCGGTCATGGCCGGGACTGCAGGCTTCTGGCCTTCGAATATCCCGACCAGCGCCGGGATGACCGCGCTGATGCACAATGTCGCGGCGGAGGTCACCTGGCCGTTACCAGGTGTCCCCATCAGTTCCGCAACGCGTTCGCTGAAGTCGCGGTACATCTCGTTGCGAGCCCGACTGTCTTCGGTGACCAGGAATCGATGGCGTTCGTAGGTTTTTCGGCTTTCTGCCACCGCGGCGCCGATGGTCAGTACGATTTCCATCTGGTCGCTGCCCGAACCGAACGCCGGCTCCAGCACCCTTTTCATCTGGCCGGTCACTTCGTCTTCCAGGCTGTCCATGAACAGGGGCTGCTCTTTCAGGGGGATGTGCAGCGCGGAGACGCGGTCTGCCAGATTGAACATGGCTTTGAGAAATTCCAGATAGATGCCCCATTCATCCTGGCGCTTAAGTTTCAGCGCCTGCTCGGGAACCGCCCGTTTTACCATCGCGACCGATTCGCCGGCGACCGCCAGCATCAATTCGGCTACCGTCTTCAAATACTCAATATGTGGAGTTTGCGGAGTCGTCACCGTGTGCCTCGCTCCCGTGATGTGCCGGGCATTATATACAACTCGATTTGCCGGTCCAAGTGTTGATGTGCCGAAGAACGGCAGTCAGCGCGGCGGCGCGCCACGTTTCGTTGAAAGGCGGCCGATGGTATGTTATACAGCGCGTCCATTTTCACCATCACCTTCCGAACCGGACAGCGTCAGACTTCCGTATGGATCGCGACGTGAAACCCTACATCCTCAAGCGCGCGGCGGACACCGCTCCGCCGGGCAAGTTATCGCTCGACTATGCCGGGACGTTGAATGCGCAGCAGTATGCCGCCGTGACCGCTGGTGACGGGCCTGCTCTCGTCATCGCCGGTGCCGGCAGCGGAAAAACACGGACGCTGGTGCACCGTGTCGCCTATCTCATCGACATCGGTGTCGATCCGTCGCAGATTCTGCTGCTCACGTTCACGCGCAAGGCGTCCGAGGAGATGGTCGATCGGGCCGGGGTCCTGATCGGGGCGCGCAGCCAGCGGGTCTGCGGCGGGACGTTCCATTCGGTGGCGAATCTGCTGCTCCGGCGCCACGGCCGGGCGATTGGGCTCGAGGCCGGTTTCACGATTATGGACCGCGGAGACGCAGAAGACCTGATTGCCTTGCTGCGCAGTCAGTTGGGACTGAATGAAAAGGACAAGCGATTCCCCCGGAAGGGCACCATCGCCGAGATGTTCAGCAAGTGCGAAAACACCTTGCGTGAGCTCGATGACATCGTGTTGGAGGAGTTTCCGCATTTTTCGGACCACCTGGAGGCGCTGGGCACGTTGCAAGCCGCCTATCGGAAGGCCAAACGGCAGCGGCAGCTCGTCGACTACGACGACCTGCTGGTATTGTTGAAGGAAGTGTTGACGAAGGATGAGCCGACGCAGCGGGCAATTTCCCAACAGTTTCGCTACATCCTCGTCGATGAGTACCAAGATACGAATCGCCTCCAGGCGGAGTTGATCCGCAAACTGGCCGCCACCCACGACAATGTCATGGTCGTCGGCGACGATTCCCAATCCATCTACGGGTTTCGAGGCGCGACGTTCCGCAACATCATGGAGTTCCCGAGCTGGTTCCCCGGCGCGAAGCTTTTCAAGCTCGAGGAAAATTATCGGAGCACCCAGCCGATCCTGAACTTGGCCAACGAAATCATCAGCGAGGCGCCGGAGAAATATTCGAAACGCCTGTTCACGCGGAAGCTCGACGGCCCCCTGCCGGCGCTGGTCGAGGCGGCGGGGGAAAATGCCCAGTCGCGGTTCGTGGCGCAGAAGATATTGGAGTTGAGAGAAGAAGGCATACCGCTCAGCGAAATCGCGATCCTGGTGCGTTCGAGTTTTCACTCGTTCGATTTGGAAATCGAGCTGTCGCGCCGGGGCTTACCGTTCGTCAAGCGCGGCGGGATCAAGTTTATCGAAGCGGCTCACGTGAAGGATTTGCTCGCACACCTTCGAGTCGTTACGAATCCGCAGGATGCGGTCAGTTGGCACCGCATTCTCATGCTGGTCGAAGGTGTGGGTCCGAAGAAAGCCCAGGATCTGGTGTCGGCCATGGTGCGGACCGCCGATCCCTATCGGGTGCTGGCTGAAAGCAGCGGGCGGTCGGGCAAGGGGCTCAAAGAGCTGGCCGCCGTGCTGCAGAGCGTTTCAGATGCCGATGGCCTGAGTCCGGCGGATCAGGTCAATCACATTCATGAGTATTATTTGCCGATATTGAAAGACCACCACGACGACTATCCCAAACGGATTCGCGATCTGGAGCATTTGCATACGATCGCGGAAAGTTATCCCGACATGACGGAGTTTTTGGCGGATCTGGCCCTGGAACCGCCGGACGGCAGCGCGGTCGATGTGGAGGAAGCCGATCGTGACGACGAACAGCTGGTGCTGTCGACGATCCATTCAGCCAAGGGGCTCGAATGGCAATGCGTGTTCGTGCTCTGGGTACTGGATGGCAAGTTCCCCTCCGTCTTTGCGTTCGGGGCCGATGAGGATCTGGAGGAGGAGCGGCGGTTGATGTATGTGGCGGTCACGCGCGCCAAACGGCATCTGTTCCTGACGTACCCCATCAACATCTATGACAAAAGTTCCGGGATGTTGCTGTCGAAGCCATCGCGGTTCTTGGATCATGTGTCGTCGCACATGGTTGAGACCTTAGCCTTGGTGGAAGAGGGCGGCTCCTACGGATGGGGTGCCGACCCCGACCGCTACTCATAGCAGGGCCGGTCCGGCGCTGAGGGCGACCTGTTTCATGGGGCCCGCATGCCCACCGTTACTCGATCATTCAAGATTGTCATGTTGTCCATGTGGAAATGGTGTTTGTGGGCACGAACGGGGCTTGTCCTGCTGTTGCTTGGGGCGGCTGTGGCAATACCACAGCCGGCTGCTGCCGAATCGGGTCCAGGGGGTGGCCGTCAAGACACGGCCTCCCTCTGGAAGGGCTTGGTCGTGGAAGCGGGCGCCCTAGGATTGCCGACGCGTTTTCTCTCCCAAGTCCCGCCTACCTTCGTGACCATCGAGTTTGAAGACCTTCGCATGTTCGCGGCTGAATACCATCCGGCCGAGCATCGCATGGTGCTGAATCGAGTCTTGTCGTTGAACGCCGCCGGACGGGCCCTGCGTCCGCTCGATCGTCTGCCCCACAAAGACCTCGAAACGCTGTACCACGAACTTTTCCATGCCTATATGGATTTTCTCGAACATCGTGCATCGGCCGAAGGCAGTGCGGGATTCGACCTCATCGGATTCGCGCGCGAACAGCAGCAATGCCGGTATCAGCGTGTGATGATCACGCCGGTGGTACAGAAGAAGTCATCCGTCGAGGAGCGGTTCTTGAGCGAGGCGGAATCGTGGGAGGCGTTGAACGAAACGTGGGCGTTGTTCGTGGGGTGGGCGGTGTGGTCGCAGGTCGAGGGGCAATCGATGCATTCGGGAGCGGGACGCGGCCGAATGTCGAAAAAGAATCTGGACTCCTGGTTGGTTCGACTGAAGAAAGCGGAGGCTGCCGCGGAACTGACCGGGTACTACGAGCCTGAATCGCCGCAGGAAAAAGCCATGGCGCACAAGCGATTCCTCGCTCCATCGTTTCGGATCTCTTCCCCGGAAGTGCTTGTTTTGTTGCGAGAAGTGTTGGGGGCATCGACTGAGCAAATCAGCGGAGCGGAGCAGGCGCTCGCCGGCAGCAGCGCAATTTCCAGCGCCAAAGGCTCCTGTACCACCCCACCGTTACCCTGAAAGACCTTGCATAGAGCATACCCCTTGACACGGAAAAATTTCGCTAATAGAATCGGACGCTTTCGGCTCTAGGCCAATCCTCATTGTCTTCAGCATTCCAGCCATGAATTTCCGCTGGGGAGCTGTGCGTGGTGGGGCTTACTTTCATTCTCTGGAATGAGCATGAAGGGGCTCTGGCATTGGATTTGTCTTGAACGAAAGCGAATGTTGTGCGGTTGTTTCCGGCTCGGCCGGGCAGGTACCCAAGTGGCCAAAGGGGGCAGACTGTAAATCTGCTGGCTTATGTCTTCCAAGGTTCGAATCCTTGCCTGCCCACCACCCGAAGCTTCTTCCTCCGCCGTTGGTTGAGGGGACGGTAAGAATCGGGTGGCGGGGTGAAGTCGCATCCGCGCCTAAGGACGAACAGAGCGAACAAGGGTATTGGTCGGTGGAAGGGAAATCTGGGCGGGCGTAGCTCAGTGGTAGAGTTCCAGCCTTCCAAGCTGGCTGTCGTGGGTTCAAATCCCATCGCCCGCTCCAAACGAAAATAGTGCGTATTGGGTGCGAAGTCTGGGTTTGGGCCAAGTGTGCGAATGTTGACGGGAGGCGCTTCACGAAAGCCGAACGGCGTGAAACGAAGTCGAGGTGCCCACGTAGCTCAGTTGGTAGAGCACGTCCTTGGTAAGGACGAGGTCACGCGTTCGATCCGCGTCGTGGGCTCCATCCCGAGTTTGACCTGAACGGGCGCCAGGGTGAGGGCCCTGACGATCGGGTCGTACCTTGAGTGATTCTGAGAAAAGGAGTGATGTATGGCGAAGGCGAAATTTGAGCGGCGAAAGCCCCACGTGAATATCGGGACGATCGGGCACGTGGACCATGGCAAGACGACGTTGACGGCGGCGTTGACGAAGATTTGCGCCGATCGGGGCATGGCGAAGTTCGTGAGCTACGACGAAGTGGCGAAGGCGAGCGAGAGTCAGGGCCGGCGCGACGCGACGAAGATCATGACGATCGCCATCAGCCACGTGGAGTATGAGACGGACAACCGGCACTATGCGCACGTCGACTGCCCGGGCCACGCCGATTATGTGAAGAACATGATCACCGGGGCCGCGCAGATGGACGGGGCCATTCTGGTGGTGAGCGCGGCCGACGGCCCGATGCCGCAGACGCGGGAGCACATTTTGTTGGCGCGCCAGGTGGGCGTGCCCTACATCGTGGTGTTCTTGAACAAGGCGGACAAGGTCGATGACAAGGAATTGCTGGAGTTGGTGGAGTTGGAAGTGCGGGAGCTGCTCTCCAAGTACGGGTTCCCGGGCGACAAGACGCCGATCATCCAGGGCAGTGCCTTGAAGGCGATGGAAGGGGATCAGGGCCCGTTGGGGGTGCCGTCGATCCTGAAGTTGCTCGAGGCGGTGGACACCTACATTCCGACGCCGCAGCGGCCGATCGATAAGCCGTTCCTGATGCCGATCGAAGACGTGTTCACGATCAGCGGGCGCGGGACGGTGGTGACGGGGCGGTGCGAGCGGGGCATTGTGAAGGTGGGGGATGAAATCGAGATCGTGGGGTTGCGGCCGACGCAGACCACGGTGGTGACGGGCGTGGAAATGTTCCGCAAGGTGCTCGATGAGGGGCAGGCGGGCGACAACATCGGGGTGTTGCTGCGGGGGACGAAGAAGGAAGATGTGGAGCGGGGGATGGTGCTGTCGAAGCCGAAGAGCATCACGCCGCACACGAAGTTCAAGGCGGAGATTTACGTGTTGACGAAGGAAGAAGGGGGGCGGCACACGCCGTTCTTCAACGGGTACCGGCCGCAGTTCTACTTCCGGACGACGGACGTGACGGGGGTAGTGCAGCTGAATCCGGGGGTCGAGATGGTGATGCCGGGGGACAATGTGAGCGTGACGGCGGACTTGATCAGCCCGATCGCCATGGACCAGGGGCTCCGCTTCGCGGTGCGCGAGGGCGGCAAAACCGTCGGCTCCGGCGTCGTAACCGAAATTTTGGCGTAAAGCAGCGGTGAAGACTGATCGGCGGTGCGTGGCAGGCCTGGCCCTGCCACCCATTGCCGCTCATGAGGAGTTGAGCGATGAGAGACATTATTGATTTGGCCTGTACGACGTGCAAGCAGCGCAACTACACGACCAGGAAGAATAAGAAAAACGATCCGGATCGGTTGGAGCGCAATAAGTATTGCAAGTTTTGCCGGAAGCACCAGCCTCACAAGGAAGTGAAGTAGCGGACGGCCTCGTAGGGGCATAGTGTTAATGGCAGCACGTCGGTCTCCAAAACCGAAAGTCTGGGTTCAAATCCTAGTGCCCCTGCCAAACAGAGTTTGCTTGCATCGGCAGCCATATCAAATGGTGTCGGCAAACGGATAAGGCGTCTTCGGAATTGAGTGGGTATGCTTGCGCGACTCGGAGTCTTTGGGGGGCCTTGGCGACGGGATAGGACGCGCACATGATCGGTGTCACGGAATTCGTTCATGTTCGAGCCGTGTGAGCATTCCTTGGCTGGGAGAGTGAGGTCGAGGTTCGGTTCGTGACGATGGTGGGATCCGGAGCGCGAACTTTGTCTCTCGGCGCTGAGACGAAGCCTGTATGTGAGCAGGGACGTGGGTTCGGGGCGAGCATGGCGGTGAAGAGCTAGTCGATCAGGAGGGATGCCAACCGTGTTTCAGCGAATGACGGCTTCGATTCGAGAGTTCATCGACGGCGTGCGGAGCGAGCTGAAAAAAGTCTCGTTCCCCACCAGGGGTGAGACCATCGGCGCCACGACGGTGGTGATAGTCTTTTGCATTCTCATGTCCTTTTATCTCTCATTCGTCGATTCGGTTCTGGGTTGGCTGATGCGGAAGGTTATCTAAATTCGACTCGTGCCCGGCGGGCAAGGCGTACGCCGGCGGCGAATCGATGCAGTTCGTCCATTCTGAGGGGAGACGATGAGCAATAAGAACTGGTACGTCATTCACACCTACGCGGGCTTTGAGGGTCGAGTGAAGACCAGTTTGCTCGAGCGAGCCAATCAAATGGGCCTGACTGAGCGCCTAGGGCAGGTGCTGGTGCCGACCGAAGACGTGATTGAAATCAAGGACGGCAAGCGGCGGACCTCGCGCCGGAAATTTTTTCCGGGCTATGTCCTGATCGAGTTGGAATCGCCTTTGGCGGACGAGACGCTCCAGATGATCAAGGAAACGCCGAAGGTCACCGGCTTTGTCGGCGGTGGAGCCCAGCCGACCCCGTTGTCCGCCGAAGAAGTCGAGTCCTTGCTGAAACAGGTGGATGCTGGCGCTGCAGGGCCGCGAGAACAGGTCCGCTTCATTAAGGGCGACAACGTGCGCATCGTCGACGGACCATTTCTCGGTTTTAATGGCGTGGTCGACGAGGTGGACTCGGATCACAGCCGCGTCAAGGTGTTCGTGAGTATTTTCGGACGCTCGACCCCCGTCGAGCTCGGGTTTTTGCAGGTGGAACGCATTTAAACAAAGTTCTGAGTCCGGAGTTATGAGTTGTCAGTTCTCACCAGGTGAAACTCAGAACTCATAACTCGACACTTGGAACTCTACGTCAGGAGTCGTCATGGCTAAGGAAGTATCAGCGCAGATCAAGTTGCAGATTCCCGCGGGGAAAGCGAACCCGGCGCCGCCGGTCGGCCCGTCATTGGGTCAGCACGGCGTCAACATCATGGAGTTCTGCAAGCAGTTCAATGCCAAGACCCAGAAGGAAGGGGACAGCGTCATCCCCGTCATCATCACGGTCTATAAGGATCGCAGCTTCACCTTCATCATGAAGACGCCGCCGGCGTCGGATCTGCTCAAAAAGGCGGCCGGAGTCATCAAAGGGTCCGGCGTGCCGCACAAGGATAAGGTGGGCAAGGTGAGCAAGGCCCAAGTCAAGGAGATCGCGCAGAAAAAATTGGCCGACCTCAATGCGGCCGATCTTGAGGGGGCGATCAAGATCATCGAAGGGACCGCGCGGAGTATGGGCATCACCGTCCAATAGGCGGAACCCTGATCTTGTTGCGGAAGTGAAGGAGTAGCAGCATGGGAAAGAAGATGACCGCGGCTCAAGAAAAAGTGGAGCCAAAATTTTACGGGCTGAAAGACGCCGTCGATCTCGTGAAGAAGTCGGCCTACGCCAAGTTCGACGAATCGGTCGATCTGGCGATCCGCCTCGGGATCGATCCCAAGCGTTCCGACCAGATGGTTCGAGGAACGACGGCGTTGCCGCATGGAACCGGGAAGAAGCTCCGGGTACTGGTCTTTGCCAAGGGCGAGAAGGAGCAGGAAGCCCGTCAGGCCGGAGCCGATTTCGTCGGATCCGACGAACTGATGGAGAAGATTAAGGGCGGCTGGATGGATTTCGACTGCGCCATTTCCACGCCGGACCTGATGGCCTCGGTCGGTAAGCTCGGTAAAGTGCTGGGTCCGCGCGGGCTGATGCCGAATCCCAAGACCGGGACCGTGACCTTCGAGGTCGGCAAGGCCGTGAACGAAATCCGGAAGGGTCGGGTCGAATTCAAGGTCGAGAAGGCGGGCATCGTTCAGGTGCCGGTTGGGAAAGTGTCCTTCGATGTGGATAAGCTCTACGACAACGCCTTTGCGGTGTTGGAGTCGGTGGTCAAGGCCAAACCGTCATCCTGCAAGGGGCGTTATCTGAAGAGTGTGACGATCTCGAGCACGATGGGGCCGGGGGTGAAACTGGACCCCGTGGCGTTGTCGAAGATCTGGAGTTGAGAACCGGGACGTTCTCAGTAAGGGGATAGGTTATGAAGAAAGAAGAGAAGGCAGTAGCAATCACGGAGTTGGCGGAGAAATTCGGCCGTGCCCGGTTGGCGATTCTGACGGAATGCGTCGGGCTGCCCGTGAACCAGATGACGGAGTTGCGCAAGCAACTTCGGGGGGCGAAGGCCGAATACTGCGTCGTCAAGAACACGCTGGCCGCCCGGGCCTCGGACGGGACGATGGTCGCGGGCGTGAAGACGCACTTCAAGGGTCCCACGGGGATGGTGATCGGGTACGACGACCCGGTGCTGCCCACGAAGGTGCTGCGCGAATTCATCCAGGCCGAGAAGCGCGAAGAGAAAATCAAGATCACCGTCGGGATCTTGGAAGGGAAAGTGGTCAAGCCGGCCGATTTGGCCGAAGTGGCCAAGCTCCCGAAGAAGGAAGTGCTCATCGCCATGCTGCTGTCGGCCATGCAGGGTCCGATTCGCGGTGTCGTGTACGCGTTGAGCGGGGTGTTGAGTAAATTTGTGCGAGTCATTGCAGCCATTCAGGACAAAAAGAAAGGGGAGGGTGACATGTCAGCAGCAGGAACCAAGCTTTCACAGGATGAGTTGATCAAGGCAATCGAGGGCATGAGCGTGTTGGAATTGGCCGAGCTGGTGAAGGGCCTCGAGTCTCGCTTTGGCGTGACAGCGGCTGCTCCGGTGGCGGTGGCGGCGGCTCCGGCCGGCGGCGGCGCGGCAGCGGCTCCGGCGGAAGAGAAGACGGCATTCGACGTCATTCTGGCGGCGGCACCGGCGGACAAGAAGATTCAGATCATCAAAGTCGTTCGCGAACTCACCAGCCTTGGGCTGAAGGAAGCGAAGGATCTGGTCGAAGGTGCACCGAAGCCCGTCAAGACCGGCGTGGCCAAGGAAGAAGCCGACACGATGAAGAAGAAGCTCGAGGAGAGCGGCGCCAAGGTCGAGGTCAAGTAGGCATTGCCGAACGATCTCGGGTTGGGTGTCGGGTTGCTGGGTCGCCACGCGGTCATCTCACTATGAGCCTGGAGGGCTAACGAATGTCGGAATCGACTCTCGCGGAGTTTGTCGAACGGAAGGATTTTTCTCGGATTCGTACGAGCATCGACATTCCCGATCTCATCGAAATCCAGAAGCGATCCTACGAGGAATTCCTGCAGATGGAGGTCGAGCCTGAGCGTCGCAAGGATCAGGGGTTGCAGGCGGCGTTAGCCAGCGTCTTTCCCATCGCCGACTACAACAACACGGCGGCGTTGGAGTTTTCGAACTATTCTCTCGGCACGCCCAAGTATGACGAACGGGAGTGTCTCGAGCAGGGAATGACGTTCGCTGTTCCGCTGAAGCTGCGGGTCAGGCTCATCGTATTCGACAAGGAAGACAAAGGCCCGAAAAAGAAGGTGTTGGACGTCCGGGAGCAGGAAGTCTACGTGGGAGAGCTCCCGCTGATGACCGAGCGCGGCACGTTCATCATCAACGGGACCGAGCGCGTGGTGGTCAGCCAGTTGCACCGGTCTCCCGGGGCGTCGTTTACGCACGACAAGGGGCGGACGCATGCCAGCGGAAAGGTGCTCTACTCGGCCCGGATCATTCCCTATCGCGGCTCATGGCTCGATTTCGAGTTCGATGCGCGCGACATTCTGTACGTGCGCATCGATCGCCGCAGAAAGATGCCGGCGACGATCCTGCTGAAGGCCTTCGGGTATTCGACGGACGATTTGCTCCGCATGTATTACCCGGTGGAAGAAATCCGGGTGTCCAAGGGGAAGCTCTATCGCAAATTAGATCCGGAAATTCACCACGGCCTGAAGTGCTCCTCCGAAGTGACCGAGAAAGGCGGCAAAGAGCCGATCGTGAGGGAGGGAGCCAAGCTGACGAAGGCTTTGATCGCCAAGCTGAAAAGCGCAGGGGTCAAGGAAATTCCGGTCGCTCCGGCCGAATTGGTCGGCCGCGCCGTGTTGACTGAATTGGCGGACAGCGGCAAGAAGGAAAAATTGGTCGAGAAGAACCAGCGATTGACCGCGGAAATTCTCGACAAAATTCTCGAGAGCGACATCGAGGAATTCAAGGTTATCTATCTGGATACCGCCAGTGCGACTCCGGTGATCCTGGACACGCTCGACATGGAGCGGACCGGATCGAAGGAAGAGGCCATGGTGGAGATCTATCGTCGGCTCCGTCCCGGTGAGACTCCATCGGTCGAAACGGCCAGAGCGTTGTTCGACAACCTGTTCCTGAGCCCGAAGCGGTATGACCTGTCCCCGGTCGGCCGACTCAAGCTCAACAAGAAGCTGGGGTTGGACCTGCCGCTCGAGCAGCGGACCTTGACGGCCCAAGATATCGTCGAAGTCGTGCGGTACTTGGTCAATCTCAAGATTGGACGCGGAGAAATCGACGATATCGATCACTTGGGCAATCGGCGTGTGCGCTCGGTGGGCGAGTTGTTGGAAAACCAGTTCCGGCTCGGGCTTGTGCGGATGGAGCGCAGCATTAAGGAGCGCATGAATCTGCTCGACATGGAGACGGTGCTGCCGCATGACCTCATCAACGCCAAGCCGGTGGTGGCGGCCGTGAAGGAGTTCTTCAGCAGCAGTCAGTTGTCGCAGTTCATGGACCAGACGAATCCCCTGGCGGAGATTACGCACAAGCGACGCCTCTCGGCCCTCGGTCCCGGCGGTTTGACTCGGGAACGCGCGGGGTTCGAAGTCCGCGACGTGCATCCGTCACACTACAGCCGCATCTGCCCGATCGAAACGCCGGAAGGTCCCAACATTGGGTTGATTACCTCGTTGGCGACCTATGCGCGTATCAACGAGTTCGGGTTCATCGAGGCCCCCTACCGCAAGGTGGTGAAGGGGCGCGTCACCGAAGAGATCGAATATCTCTCGGCGATCGAAGGCGACAAGTATGTCATCGCGCAGGCCAACAGCAAGGTAGACGGGTCTGGGAAATTGGTCTCGGAGACCGTATCGGCCCGCTTCGGCGGCGACTTCATCACGGCGACGCCGGACAAGGTCGAGTATATGGACGTCTCGCCGAAGCAGGTGGTCAGCGTGGCGACGGCCTTGGTCCCCTTCCTGGAGCATGACGACGCCAACCGCGCCTTGATGGGATCCAACATGCAGCGTCAGGCGGTTCCGCTGATCAAGGCGGAATCCCCCTTGGTCGGAACCGGCATGGAATCGGTTGTGGCCCGGGACTCGGGCTACGTAGTTCAGGCCAAGCGTGGCGGCGTGGTCGAGAGTGTGGATGCGACGCGGATCGTGGTTCGTGCCGACTCCAAAGACGGCAAGAAGCGCAACGATTCGGGACTTGACGTCTACGAGATGATCAAGTTTCAGCGCTCGAATCAAAATACCTGCATCACCCAGACTCCTGTGGTGCGGATCGGCGAGCCCGTGAACAGAGGGCAGGTGCTGGCCGACGGGCCTGCAATCGACCATGGCGAACTCGCGCTCGGGAAGAACGTGCTCGTGGCGTTCATGCCTTGGGGCGGCTACAACTTCGAAGACGCGATCCTGCTGAGCGAGAAGCTCGTGCGCGAAGATGCGTTCACCTCGATCCATATCGAGGAGTTCGAGGTCGAGGCTCGCGATACCAAGCTGGGCAAGGAAGAGATTACCCGCGATATCCCGAATGTTGGTGAAGAAGCGCTTCGCGACCTCGACGAAAGCGGCATCATCCGCATCGGCGCGGAAGTGAAGCCGGGCGATATCCTTGTCGGCAAGGTCACGCCGAAGGGCGAGACGCAGCTCACGCCGGAGGAAAAATTGCTCCGGGCGATTTTCGGAGAAAAAGCGGGTGACGTGAAGGATACGTCTCTGACCGTTCCTCCGGGTGTGGAAGGCATCGTGGTCGACGTCAAGATCTTCTCCCGAAAGGGAATGGATAAGGACGAACGTTCCAAGAGCATCGAGAGCGAAGACCATATGAAGCTGCAGCGCGACCACCAGGAAGAGCTGCGCATCATCGAGGATGAAAAGACCAAGAAGGTCCGCAAGCTCTTGCTGGGCAAGGTGGTCGGCCGCGACCTCATGGATCCTGAGACCGGCGACGTTATTCTGAAGAAGAAGGGCAAGCTGACGGCCGAGATCCTCAAGCGGCTTCCGGATGACATGGTACGGCACATCATCCTCAGCGATCCGGACGAGCAGAAAGAGTTGGAGGATGTCGAGCGCCGGGCGAAGGAACAAATCGAAATTCTCCAGACTTTGTACGATGAAAAGGTCGGCCGCTTGAAGCGCGGCGATGAGTTGCCTCCGGGCGTCATCAAGCTCGTGAAGGTCTATATCGCGATGAAGCGGAAGATTCAGGTCGGTGACAAGATGGCCGGCCGCCACGGCAACAAGGGCGTGGTGTCGCGTGTGTTGCCGGAAGAAGACATGCCGTACCTTCCGGACGGGACGCCCGTTGAGATCGTGTTGAACCCGCTCGGTGTGCCGTCGCGTATGAACGTCGGCCAGATTCTTGAGACGCACCTCGGCTGGGCGGCACGAGCCTTGGGCATCAAGGTGGCGAGCCCGGTGTTCGATGGCGCATCGGAAAAGGAAATCAAGGAGCTGCTGAAGAAGGCGAAGTTGTCGCCCAGCGGCCAAACCGTCCTCAACGACGGCCGGACGGGTGAGCCGTTCGGCAGTCCCGTGACGGTGGGATACATGTACGTGTTGAAGCTCCACCACCTGGTGGACGACAAGATTCACGCCCGTTCCATCGGTCCTTACTCGCTGGTGACCCAGCAGCCGTTGGGCGGTAAGGCGCAATTCGGAGGTCAGCGGTTGGGAGAAATGGAAGTGTGGGCATTGCAGGCCTATGGCGCTGCTTCCACCCTCCAGGAGTTCCTCACCGTGAAGTCCGACGACGTGCCGGGCCGCTCACGGATGTACGAGGCGATCGTGAAGGGCGAACCGTATCTGGAGCCGGGCTTGCCGGAGTCGTTCAACGTGTTGGTGAAAGAACTGCAAAGCCTCGGGCTGGATGTGGAGCTCGTGAAGTCGAAGGACTGATTCAAGTGCTGAGAGTTGAGTACTGAGCCCCGTGGAACTCACCGCTCATAACTCAGAACTGCGGTCAGGCGACCGTTAAGGAGGAGCTACCTTGGAAGGCGTATACACACTGTTCGAAAAGCCGCGTGACTCGGTGTCGTTCGACTCGATGCGAATTCGCATCGCGTCGCCGGAGAAAATCCGATCCTGGTCCTACGGCGAAGTGAAGAAACCCGAGACGATCAATTACCGATCGTTCAAGCCCGAAAAAGACGGGTTGTTTTGCGCCAAGATTTTCGGCCCGATCAAGGATTGGGAATGCAACTGCGGGAAGTATAAGCGCATGAAGCATCGCGGCATCGTCTGCGATAAGTGCGGCGTCGAGGTGATTCAGTCCAAGGTGCGCCGCGAGCGCATGGGCCACATCGAGCTGGCGGCTCCCGTCGCCCACATCTGGTTCCTGAAGGGCGTACCCAGCCGGATCGGTACCCTGCTCGACATGAGCCTGAAGCAGTTGGAAAAGATCCTCTACTTCGAAAGCTATGTGATGGTGGATCCCGGTTCCACCAATATGAGCGAGAAGGACCTTGTTTCGGAAGAGCAACTCCGGTCGTTGCAGTCGGAATATGGGAGCGGTGCGTTCAAGGTGGGGATCGGCGCGGAGGCAATCCGGGAATTGCTCCGCAAGGTCGACATCAACGCCCAATGGGACGAATTACATGTGAAGGCCAAGGCGTCGGCTTCCGCCGCGTTGAAGAAGAAATATGCGAAGCGATTGAAGGTCTTGGAAGCGTTCCGGCGTTCTGGCAACAAGCCCGAGTGGATGATCATGGACGTGATCCCGGTATTGCCGCCGGAATTGCGGCCTCTGGTTCCGCTCGACGGCGGACGGTTCGCCACGTCGGATCTCAACGATCTCTATCGCCGCGTGATCAACCGGAACAACCGGCTTAAGCGCTTGATCGAACTGAAGGCGCCGGGCGTCATCATCCGGAACGAAATGCGGATGTTGCAAGAAGCCGTCGACGCCCTGTTCGACAACGGACGGCGCGGCCGAGCGATCCGTGGGCCAAACAAGCGCCCCCTGAAGTCTCTGAGCGACATGCTGAAGGGCAAGCAGGGGCGGTTCCGGCAGAATCTCCTGGGGAAGCGTGTGGATTATTCGGGCCGCACGGTCATCGTGGTCGGACCGGAACTTCGCCTGCATCAGTGTGGTCTGCCGAAGAAAATGGCGCTGGAATTGTTCAAACCGTTCATCTTCCACAAGTTGGAAGAGCGCGGTGCCGCCACGACCATCAAGAGCGCCAAGCGCCTGGTGGAAAAGGAGCGGCCGGAAGTGTGGGACGTGCTCGACGAAGTGATCCGCGAGCACCCGGTGCTGCTCAATCGTGCGCCGACCCTCCACCGTCTGGGTATTCAGGCGTTCGATCCTGTCCTGGTGGAAGGCAAGGCGATTCGGCTGCATCCGCTGGTCTGCGCGGCTTTCAACGCGGACTTCGACGGTGACCAGATGGCGGTCCACGTGCCGTTGTCCGTCGAAGCTCAGATCGAAGCGCGCGTGCTGATGATGTCGATCAACAACATTCTCTCTCCGGCGAACGGCAAGCCGATCGCGGTGCCGTCGCAAGACATGGTGCTCGGTTGCTATTGGTTGACCAAAGAGCGTGTCGGAGCAAAGGGTGAGGGCAAGGTGTTCGGTTCACCCGAAGAGGCGCGGATCGCGTACGACGCCGGAGAGCTCGATGAGCATGCCCGGATCAAGGTTCGCTTCAAGGGGAATCTCCTTCAGACGACAACCGGTCGCGTCATTCTCTCTGAGATCTTGCCGCCGATGATTCCGTTCACCGACGCGAACAAGCTCATGACCAAGAAGGAGATGACAAAACTGATCGACGCGGTCTACCGGCAGGCAGGCCATCGGGAGACCGTGACGTTTCTGGACAAGATCAAGAACCTGGGTTTCCACTATGCCACCCGCGCAGGCATGTCGATTTGCATCGATAACATGCACATTCCGACCCGCAAGGAAGATCTGATCGGAAAGGCGCAGCGGGAAGTCAACGAAATCGAGAAGCAGTACAGCGAAGGGTTGATCACCAACGGCGAACGTTACAACAAAGTCATCGACATCTGGGCCCACGTGACCGAGCAAGTCGCCAACGAAATGATGAAGGAGTTGGGCGGCGGCGGCGATCCGGCAAAGGTCGAAGCGTTCAATCCGATTTTCATGATGGCCGACTCGGGTGCCCGAGGCAGCTCTCAGCAGATCCGACAGTTGGGCGGTATGCGCGGACTGATGGCGAAGCCATCCGGAGAAATCATCGAGACTCCGATCACCGCGAACTTCCGCGAAGGGTTGACGGTGTTGCAGTACTTCATCTCGACTCACGGCGCGCGCAAAGGTTTGGCCGACACGGCGTTGAAGACGGCGAACTCGGGCTACCTGACCCGGCGCTTGGTCGACATCGCGCAGGACGTGATCGTCAGCGAGGAAGATTGCGGTACCAGCGACGGCATCATGGTCAGTGCGCTCGTCGAGGGCGGAGAAATCATCCAGCCCCTCGAGGAACGCGTGCTCGGTCGGTTGTCGGCGGAGGATATCCGCGATCCCGTGACGGGCGAGATCATTGTGTCCTTCAACGAAGAGATCGGTGAGGAGCAGGCGAAGGACATCGTCGAGGCGGGTGTCGACCGAGTGAAGATTCGGTCGGTGCTCACGTGCCAGTCGCAGCGCGGCGTTTGCAAGCTGTGTTATGGCCGGGACTTGGCCCGAGGGCGCCTGGTCGAGAAGGGCGAACCGGTGGGCGTCATCGCGGCGCAATCCATCGGTGAGCCTGGTACGCAGCTCACCATGCGGACGTTCCACATCGGCGGTACGGCGAGCAAAGTCGTGGAGCAGACGGTGTTGGAGGCGAAACACGCCGGCCACATCAAGTTCATGAGTTTCGACGCCAAGAAGAACGCCGACGTGCACAACGCCGGCATCGCCGTCCGCAACAAAGAGGGCGAATGGGTGGTGATGAACCGGAACGCCAAGATCGCCATCGTGGACGACACGGGGCGTGAGCGCGAGAAATATCCGGTGGTCTACGGCGCCAAGATCAAGAACAAGGACGGCGATCGTGTGGAACTCGGACAAAAACTGGTGGAGTGGGACCCCTACTCATTGACTATTCTGACTGAGACGGGCGGAAAGGTGGCTTACGGCGACATTGTCGAAGGTGTGACGATGAAAGAAGAGTTCGACGAGGTCACCGGTCTTTCCCGCAAGGTCATCATCGAGCACAGCGGCGCCACGACCTTGCGGCCGCGCGTCTCCATCAAAGACGACAGCGGCAAGACGGCGAAAGTCGCCGGCGGATCGGCCGTTGCGCGATATCTGTTGCCGGTCGGCGCGCACATCTTCGTCGAAAAAGGCGCCATGGTCCATCCGGGCGATGTATTGGCGAAGATCCCGCGTGAAACGACGAAAACCAAGGACATCACCGGCGGTCTTCCGCGTGTGGCTGAGTTGTTCGAGGCGCGCAAGCCGAAAGAGCAGGCCGTTATCAGCGAAATCGACGGCGAAGTATCCTACGGCGGGTTCGTCAAGGGCATGCGCAAGGTGATGGTCGACAACAAGATGGGGGATGTGAAGGAGTACTTCATTCCCAAGGGTAAACACGTCAACGTGCACGAGGGTGACTGGGTGCGGGCCGGCGAACCGTTGATGGACGGTTCGGCCAATCCGCATGACATTCTCGACGTTCTCGGTCCGAAGGAGTTGCAGAAGTATCTCGTGGACGAAGTGCAGGACGTGTATCGCCTTCAAGGCGTGTCGATCAACGACAAGCACATCGAAATCATCGTTCGCCAGATGCTCCGCAAGGTGCGGATTGAAGATCCGGGTGATACGGAATTTTTGCCGGGCAGCCAAGTGAGCAAGGGGCTGTTCGATCTCGAGAACCAGCGCGTCCTCGAGAAGAGCGGAAAGGCAGCGCTGGGCAAGCCGGTGCTTCTCGGTATTACCAAGGCGGCGTTGACGACCGACAGCTTTATCTCGGCCGCATCCTTCCAGGAAACCACGCGGGTATTGACCGAAGCGGCCATCAATGGTCGCGAGGACAATCTCTTGGGCCTGAAGGAGAACGTGATCGTCGGTCGTCTCATTCCTGCTGGCAGCGGATTCGAGGAGTATCGCGATACGTTCGTGGTCAGCGAAAAAGGTGCTCAGTCAATCGAAGGTGGACCGGCGCAGCCGGTGGCGGTGGGGCAGGCAAACCCCGCGCCCAGTGCGCCCGAAAGTGGAAATTCATAGAAGTGACAAGAAGCTCCTTGACAGGACTGATTTCCATCTCTATAATCCGACGGCTTCGCTCATGAACAAAGTGAAGCAACCAGTTGTTTTTTCACGAAAGAGTAGAGTTCATGCCAACGATTAATCAGCTTGTGAGAAAAGGGCGGACTTTGGTGAAGTCGAAGACCAAAAGTCCTGCATTGAAGCGCTGCCCGCAGAAGCGCGGTGTGTGTCTCCGTGTCTACACGACTACTCCCAAAAAGCCGAACTCCGCTCTCCGGAAAGTCGCCCGCGTGAGGCTGACCAATGGAATGGAGGTCACGACCTATATTCCCGGCGTTGGTCACAATTTGCAGGAGCACTCCATCGTGCTCGTGCGCGGCGGCCGCGTAAAGGACTTGCCGGGCGTTCGGTATCATATCGTCCGCGGTTCGTTGGACGCGGTGGGTGTCGCTGATCGGAAGCAGGGTCGTTCGAAGTACGGAGCCAAGCGGCCGAAGTGATTTGTTGTACTGCGGTGCTGGTGGAGGTTTGTTCTTCACTCGGTGCCGGATTGTGAAACCTCAGCACTTACTAGTTGGAGTAGCATGCCACGCGGACAATTTTTCGGTCATCGGGAAGCGCAGCCGGATTCCAAATATCGGGACAAGCTCGTCGGGAAGTTTCTGAACGTTCTGATGAAGGGCGGGAAGAAGAGTACGGCGGAGCGTGTCTGTTATGGTGCCTTTGATTTGATTCAGCAGCGGACCAACGGCGGCGATCCGATGAAGATCTTCCGTGCGGCGATCGATAACGTCAAGCCGGTGGTTGAGGTCAAGTCCCGGCGTGTCGGTGGCGCATCCTATCAGGTCCCGGTGGAGATCCGTCCGACCCGGCGTGTTTCGCTGGCGCTGCGCTGGATTACCGATTTCTCCCGCGCTCGCGGCGGGAAGAGCATGCAGGAGAAGTTGGCGGGTGAGTTGCTCGATGCGTCCAATAACACGGGCGCGTCGGTGAAAAAGCGAGAGGACGTGCATCGTATGGCCGAGGCCAACAAGGCCTTTGCCCACTATCGCTGGTAGTTTCATCTCGTGCTGCTGTAGGGCCGTGCTGCGATCGCTTCGCACCAGTCCTTTGTGTCGCAGCGATCGGTATTGGCTCTGACGGCAGCACGTTCGTTTTTTGTGAGGGAGTTGTGGCTAGACAGGCACCATTAGACAGGACCCGCAATATCGGCATCATGGCTCACATTGATGCCGGTAAAACGACAACCACTGAGCGCATCCTTTATTACACGGGAATGACGCACAAGATGGGTGAGGTTCATGAGGGCGCAGCCACCATGGACTGGATGGAGCAGGAGCGGGAGCGTGGTATTACGATTACCGCTGCTGCGACGACCTGCTTTTGGCGGGACCATCGGATCAATATCATCGACACCCCGGGGCACGTCGATTTCACCATTGAGGTGGAGCGGTCGTTGCGCGTGTTGGACGGTGCGGTGGCGGTGTTTGATTCCGTGCAGGGTGTCGAGCCGCAGTCTGAGACCGTATGGCGTCAAGCCGACAAGTATCGCGTCCCCCGTATCGCATTCATGAACAAGATGGATCGTACGGGCGCCGATTTCTACGCCAGCGTTCAGTCGATCATCGATCGGCTCGGCGCCAATCCTGTTCCCATTCAGATTCCGGTTGGGCGTGAGTCTGAGTTCCGTGGTTCCATCGATCTCATTTCCATGAAGGCGTACCTCTATGATGATGAGACGTTGGGCGCCAAATACAAGATCGAAGAGATTCCGGCCGGCATGCTCGATCAAGCCAAGGAGTATCGGGAGAAGTTGCTCGAGGCCGTGGCCGAGTTCGACGACCAGGTCATGGAGAAGTATTTGAACGGCCAGCCGGTATCCGAGGACGAAGTGCGGAAAGTGGTGCGAGCCGGGGCGATCGCGATGAAGGTGACGCCGGTGCTCTGCGGTTCTGCCTTCAAGAATAAGGGCGTGCAGCAGCTTCTGGATGGCGTCGTGGATTTTCTTCCTTCCCCGTTGGACATTCCTCCGGTCAAGGGTATCGATCCGAATACCAGTAAGGAGATCGAACGCAAGCCGGCCGATAATGAGCCGTTTGCTGCATTGGCGTTCAAGATCATGTCTGATCCCTTCGCCGGACAGTTGACGTATTTCCGTGTCTATTCCGGAACGTTGAAGACCGGGACCGCTGTGTTGAATGTGACCAAGGGGACGAAGGACCGCGTCGGTCGGCTTCTGAAGATGCACGCGAACAAGCGGGAAGAAATCGATGCGGCCTACGCCGGGGACATTGTGGCGGCGGTCGGTCTTAAGGGTGCGACCACCGGTGACACCCTCTCTGAGGAGAAGCAGCCGGTTCTCCTCGAGGTCATGAAGTTTCCTGAACCAGTCATTGCGATGGCCATCGAGCCCAAGACCAAGCAGGACCAGGAAAAGATGGGTTTTGCGCTGCAAAAGTTGGCGCAGGAAGACCCCTCGTTCCGTGTTCGCACCGACGAAGAGACGCTGCAGACCATCATTGCCGGGATGGGTGAGCTGCACCTGGAGATCATCGTCGATCGCTTGATGCGGGAGTTCAAGGTTGAGGCCAACGTCGGTAAACCTGAAGTCGCGTTCCGCGAAACGATCCGTCGCAAGGCCGAGGCCGAGTCGAAGTACATCAAGCAGACCGGCGGCCGTGGTCAGTACGGTCATGTGGTATTGACGGTGGAGCCGGCGGAATCCGGTAAAGGATTGGAATTCGTCAATAAGATCGTCGGTGGTGCGATTCCCAAGGAGTTTATTCCTGCGATCGAGAAGGGCGTCAAGGAGCGCATGGAGTCGGGTGTCGTCGCTGGGTATCCGCTGCGCGATGTGCGTGTGACCATCATTGACGGCTCGTATCACGACGTCGACTCCAACGAAATGGCCTTCAAGATCGCCGGGTCGATGGGATTTTCTGAGGCTTGCAAGAAGGCGGATCCGGTTCTGCTCGAGCCCATCATGAAGGTTGAAGTACTCGTGCCGCAGGAGTTCATGGGCGACGTCATCGGCAATTTGAACGGTCGTCGCGGCAAGGTTCAGGGCATGAAGGTTCGGGCCGGGTCTCAGGCGATTGAAGCCACCGTGCCGCTCATGGAAATGTTCGGCTATGCCACTGACCTCCGTTCGAGGACTCAGGGCCGAGCGACCTACAGCATGGAGTTTGATCGGTACGATCAGGTGCCGCGCAACATCGGTGAAGCAATTATTTCGAAGTATCGTGGAGAGTAGGCCTGGGGCCTAGCTGAATTACGGGAGGGACGGGGTATGGCGAAGGCGAAATTTGAGCGGCGAAAGCCCCACGTGAATATCGGGACGATCGGGCACGTGGACCATGGCAAGACGACGTTGACGGCGGCGTTGACGAAGATTTGCGCCGATCGGGGCATGGCGAAGTTCGTGAGCTACGACGAAGTGGCGAAGGCGAGCGAGAGTCAGGGCCGGCGCGACGCGACGAAGATCATGACGATCGCCATCAGCCACGTGGAGTATGAGACGGACAACCGGCACTATGCGCACGTCGACTGCCCGGGCCACGCCGATTATGTGAAGAACATGATCACCGGGGCCGCGCAGATGGACGGGGCCATTCTGGTGGTGAGCGCGGCCGACGGCCCGATGCCGCAGACGCGGGAGCACATTTTGTTGGCGCGCCAGGTGGGCGTGCCCTACATCGTGGTGTTCTTGAACAAGGCGGACAAGGTCGATGACAAGGAATTGCTGGAGTTGGTGGAGTTGGAAGTGCGGGAGCTGCTCTCCAAGTACGGGTTCCCGGGCGACAAGACGCCGATCATCCAGGGCAGTGCCTTGAAGGCGATGGAAGGGGATCAGGGCCCGTTGGGGGTGCCGTCGATCCTGAAGTTGCTCGAGGCGGTGGACACCTACATTCCGACGCCGCAGCGGCCGATCGATAAGCCGTTCCTGATGCCGATCGAAGACGTGTTCACGATCAGCGGGCGCGGGACGGTGGTGACGGGGCGGTGCGAGCGGGGCATTGTGAAGGTGGGGGATGAAATCGAGATCGTGGGGTTGCGGCCGACGCAGACCACGGTGGTGACGGGCGTGGAAATGTTCCGCAAGGTGCTCGATGAGGGGCAGGCGGGCGACAACATCGGGGTGTTGCTGCGGGGGACGAAGAAGGAAGATGTGGAGCGGGGGATGGTGCTGTCGAAGCCGAAGAGCATCACGCCGCACACGAAGTTCAAGGCGGAGATTTACGTGTTGACGAAGGAAGAAGGGGGGCGGCACACGCCGTTCTTCAACGGGTACCGGCCGCAGTTCTACTTCCGGACGACGGACGTGACGGGGGTAGTGCAGCTGAATCCGGGGGTCGAGATGGTGATGCCGGGGGACAATGTGAGCGTGACGGCGGACTTGATCAGCCCGATCGCCATGGACCAGGGGCTCCGCTTCGCGGTGCGCGAGGGCGGCAAAACCGTCGGCTCCGGCGTCGTAACCGAAATTTTGGCGTAGAAGGAATCCCGGCCGATGGCCGGTAGGTGAGGAGTCTCGCGTGAAAGTCGATCAACGAATTCGTATCAGGCTTCGCGGGTTTGATTACCGCGTGCTCGATCAGTCAGTCGCTGAAATTGTAGAGACCGTTCGCCGGAGCGGCGCCAAGGTCGTGGGACCGATCCCTCTCCCGACGAAGATCGAGCGGTTTACCGTCCAGCGGTCGACCCACGTGGACAAGAAGTCCCGGGAGCAGTTCGAAATTCGAACCCATAAGCGTTTGTTGGATATCATGGAGCCGACGCCGGAAACCATGGATTCGCTGATGAAGTTGAATTTGGCCGCCGGTGTGGATGTGGAAATCAAATTATGAGGAAGGTCGGGGCTAAGGTGAGTGCCGGGGGCTATCCCAACCTTGCCTCAGTCTTTCGGTGAACGAATGACAAACGGATTGCTTGGTAAAAAGCTGGGGATGACCCAGGTGTACGATGAGAGTGTGCTTGAGCCGGTTACGGTCATTGAGGCCGGTCCCTGTCGCGTGGTGTCGATTAAGACCAAAGAGCGGGATGGATACGAGGCGGTTCAGCTCTCATTCGGAGAAATCAAAGAACGGAAGCTTTCCAAAGCCGAGCTTGGTCACCTGAAGAAGCACCAGGCTCCTGCGAGCCGCTGGCTGAAGGAATTCCAGAAGCTTGGGGATGTCGCGGTTGGGCAAATGGTCACCGTGGAGATGTTCAAGAAGGGTGACTGGGTCGACGTGGTGGGTGTTTCGAAGGGGAAAGGGTATCAAGGGGTCGTCCGTCGGCATAATTATTCCGGCGGTCCGGAGTCGCACGGTTCCATGTTTCACCGGGCGCCTGGTTCCATCGGGGCTAGTTCCTTCCCTTCTCGAGTCTGGAAGAATAAGACCCTGCCGGGTCACATGGGGGCGGAGCGGGTTACCGTGCAGCGGCTCAAGGTGATCGATTCCCGTCCCGAAGAAAATTTGTTGTTCGTGCGCGGAGCAGTGCCGGGTGGCGAAAACGGCCTGCTGGTCGTGCGGAAGTCGAAGAAGGCGTAATTATGCCGACCATCAATGTCGTCGATTTAAGAAAGCAGAAGGTTGGGACGGTGGACTTGCCCGTCGAAGTGTTCGGTTGTGAACCGCACGCGGCGCTGGTTCATGAGGCGGTCGTGATGCAACGGGCCTGCGTTCGTCAGGGGACGGCGTCGACCTTACGTCGTGGCGAAGTCAGCGGGTCCGGGAAGAAGCCCTGGAAGCAGAAGCACACGGGTCGTGCGCGAGCCGGTTCGCTGCGTTCGCCGGTGTGGCGTCATGGTGGAACTGTGTTCGGGCCGAAGCCGCGTAGCTATGCCTACGGCATGCCTCGGAAGAAGTACCGGGCCGCCTTGCAGAGTGCGTTGTCTGCGAAGGTTGCCGAAGGTAGCGTGACGGTCGTGTCCGATCTTCCCTTGGATCAGGCTAAGACGAGATTGTTGGCGAAGGCGCTGACGCAACTTGGCGTGAACGGGACCGTGCTGCTCGTCGTGGGTGAAGGTCGGGCGGAAGTTGTGCAGGCGGCCAAGAATCTTCCTGCCGTGACGGTGGTCAAGCCGGAAGATTTGAATGTTTATGACGTGGTGCGCTGTCAATCGATCGTAATTCCCGAGCGTGAGTTGGCGCGGGTGAAGGAGGCCTGGTCATGAAGGGGGACCTCCATAAGGTACTGTTGCAGCCCTTGTTGACGGAAAAACTGACCGGATTGCGTGAGCAGTCCAATACGGTCGGATTCATGGTGCATCCGAATGCAAACAAGATCCAGATTAAGCAGGCGGTTGAGTCCCTGCTGAAGGTCAAGGTTGCCAGGGTGAATGTGTTGAATGCCCGCGGCAAGGTAAAGCGCCTCGGACGCTTCGTTGGGAAGCGGTCTGACTGGAAGAAGGCATTTGTCACTCTCAAGGAAGGCGAAAAGCTGGAACTGTACGAAAGCGTCTAGCATCCGTACGGCCACTCAGCAGAGCGAGACACTCATGGCATTGAAAGTTTATAAAGCAACGTCACCGGGTCGGCGTCAAATGTCGACGCTGAAGGATGAACAGCTGGCGAAGAAGCGGCCGGAAAAGTCCCTAACGGAGTTTCATCTCCGCACCGGCGGCCGAAACAACGATGGTCGGCAGACTATTCGTTTTCGTGGGGGGGGGCATAAGCGTCTGTATCGTCGGATTGATTTCCGCCGCGATAAGACCGGGATTTCTGCGACCGTCGTGGCGTTGGAATACGATCCGAATCGTTCATCGCGCATCGCGTTGTTGCACTATCGCGACGGCGAAAAGCGTTACATCCTTGCGCCGGTCGGTCTAAGCATCAATGATCAGGTTCAGTCTGGTCCTGACGCGGAGGTGCGGCCCGGTAATGCCTTGCCGTTGGCGAATATGCCGCTCGGTACGACGATCCATAACATCGAATTAAAACCCGGAAAGGGTGGTCAGTTGATTCGCAGCGCCGGCGGGTTCGCGCAGGTAATGGGACGTGACGGGGGATACGTGCAGATCCGTCTGAAATCCGGCGAGATGCGAAAAGTGCTGGATACCTGTATGGCTACGGTTGGGCAGGTCGGGAACGTGGACCACGAGAACGTGATGGTTGGCAAGGCTGGTCGTTCACGCTGGAAGGGTAAGCGCCCGCACGTGCGCGGCGTCGTGATGAATCCCGTCGACCACCCCCACGGTGGTGGCGAGGGTAAGTCCGGCCAAGGTAATCCGCATCCCGTGTCGCCCTGGGGCTTGCCGACAAAAGGCTATAAGACTCGAAAGAACAAGGCGACGGATAAATTCATCATCGCCAGACGGAAGTAGGAGAGCGCTATGCCCCGTTCAGTAACTAAGGGTCCATTTGTCGACGATCATCTGCTGAAGAAGGTGGAGCAGATGAACCAGACCAAGGATCGGAAAATCATCAAGACCTGGTCGCGGCGTTCCACGGTGGTGCCGGACATGATCGGGCATACGTTTGCGGTGCACAACGGCAAGAAGTTTATTCCTGTGTTCGTCACTGAAAACATGGTCGGCCACAAGCTCGGCGAATTCGCTCCCACGCGCTTTTTCAAGGGGCACGGTCAGGCGAAAACCGAAAAGGCAGTGGCATTAAAGTAACTGCCGGTCATGCGGAGTGACGGCGGGAAGCGGGTGGAGTGAAGTATGGCAGAAGCGACAGCACATTTACGATTCGTCCGGGTTGCGCCGCGGAAGGCGCGCGTCGTGGTCGACATGATTCGCGGGCAGCAGGTTCCTAAGGCCCTTGCTATGCTCAGGCATACCCCTCGGCATGCGGCGAAAGTGGTTGAGAAGCTTCTTCGCTCGGCCGTCGCCAACGCGGAACAAAAAGAGTTGGGCGACAGCGAGGACATGTGGATCTCCAAGGCAGTGGTCAACTGTGGGCCGATCTATAAGCGGTTTCGTGCCAGGTCCATGGGGAGAGCCAACTCGATCCACAAGCGGACCAGCCATATCACGATTGTGGTGGCTGCTCCTGCCGCCGGAGAGCAAAAGTAGTTTCATCACTTCAAGACTGAGGTTAATTGTCCAATGGGCCAGAAGACACATCCAATCGGATACCGTATCGGCTACAACTACACCTGGAGCTCGCGCTGGTATGCGGACAAGGAGTATGCGCGGCTGCTTCATCAGGACATCAAGATCCGGAAGATGGTGAAGGCCAAGCTGTATCACGCCGGCGTCGCCAAGGTCGAGATTGAGCGGTCCGGTGATCAGACCCGCGTCATCATTCACACGGCTCGGCCTGGGATTATCATCGGCCGCAAGGGTGCTGAGGTGGATAAGCTCAAGGCCGCGCTGGAGAAGGAGTATTCCGGGCAGGTCTATATTACGGTCAAGGAAATCAAGAAGCCGGAGTTGGATGCGCAGCTCGTCAGTGAGAATGTCGCCACGCAGTTGGAAAAGCGCGTCGCATTTCGCCGGGCGATGAAACGCAGTGTGCAGTCCGCGCTTCGTCTTGGGGCCCAGGGCATCAAGATCATGGTGGCCGGTCGTTTGGGCGGGGCGGAAATCGCCCGTACCGAATGGTATCGGGAAGGTCGTGTGCCTCTTCACACTCTTCGCGCCGAAGTGGATTACGGCTTTGCCGAAGCCCATACGACCATGGGCCAAATCGGGGTGAAGACTTGGATCTACAAGGGGGAGTTGCTGCCGGCCCTCCAGTTGAAACCGGAAGCCGGACTGGGACGGTTGGGTTAAGGTCCTCCTTCCATAAGGAAAAGGTGAGTCTGTGTTAGCGCCAAAGAAAGTTAAGTTTCGGAAGATGCAAAAGGGCCGCATGCGGGGCAAGGCCTATCGCGGCGGGGCGATTACGCTGGGCGAATTCGGCTTGAAGGCGCTTGAGCCTGGGTGGGTGACCAGTCGGCAGATCGAAGCGGCACGTATCGCGATCACGCGGTTCGTGAAGCGTGGCGGTCAGGTCTGGACCAGGATTTTTCCGGATAAGCCGATCACAAAGAAACCGGCCGAAACTCGAATGGGTAAGGGAAAAGGTAACCCGGAATACTGGGTGGCGGTGGTCAAGCCAGGCCGGATTCTCTACGAGATGGGTGGGGTGACTCCCGACGTCGCGAAGGAGGCGTTGCGTTTGGCCTCCTATAAGTTGCCCATTGCGACGAAGTTTGTGGCCCGCGGCCAGTTTTAGCAACCTGTAGCCTGCAATGGGTGGTGGTGTGATGGATGTGAAAGCGCTGGCCAATCTCACGGTTCAAGAATTGGCCGACAAGGAAAAGCAGTTGCGGCAAGAGCTCTTCAATTTCCGGTTTCAGCTCGGCACTGGACGGTTGGAGAACCCGATGCAGATCCGGAATACCAAGCGCGATATTGCGCGGATCAAAACCGTTCGACGGCAGCTGGAAATGAAGCAACCTGCCGGGACCAAGTAAGAGAGAAGAGGCATATGAACGAAGCTCAACAGCATCGGCGCGAGTGGTACGGGAACGTCGTCAGCAATAAGATGAACAAGACCGTCGTCGTCGCCGTGGAGCGCTCGGTGATCCATCCGGTCTACAAGAAAGTCCTTCGTCGGGTTACGAAGCTGAAGGCCCACGATGAAGGCAATGTGTGCAAGGTCGGCGACCGAGTTCAACTGATTGAAACCCGTCCGATCAGCAAAGACAAGCATTGGCGGGTCGTCCGTGTGATGGTCAAGGGCCAACCGGAACGATGAAGGCGGGACTAACTCCAAGAGCTGGACGGATCGTCTCGTTCCGGCGTCGTAAGTAGGACAGGGCATGATTCAGAATTATACATACATGGACGTGGCCGATAACTCCGGTGCCAAACAGGTCATGTGCTTTCACGTGCTTGGCGGCTCGAGGCGGCGATATGGCTCGCTCGGAGACATCGTGGTCGTGACTGTGAAGGAAGCCATTCCCCAGGCCACCGTGAAAAAGGGGGACGTCAGCCGCGCCGTGATCGTGCGGACGACGAAAGAAGTGCGGCGCGATGACGGGTCGTACATCAAATTTGACCGCAATGCATGCGTGCTGATCAACGCGCAGGGTGAGCCGGTGGGGACGCGCATCTTCGGTCCCGTCGCTCGTGAGCTTCGTTGGAAGAAGTTCATGAAGATCATTTCGCTCGCGCCCGAAGTTTTGTAGTTTTCCGGCAAGAAAGGTTCTGGCAGGGATGGCACTCATCAAGACAAAAATTCGCAAGGGCGACACGGTCATCGTGGTCACCGGACGCGAGCGCGGGAAATCCGGTAAGGTGCTCTCGGTCGATCGCGTGAACGGCAAGGTTGTCGTGGAAAAGCTGAACATGATCAAGCGCCACACCAAGCCGAACCAACAGCTCAAGCAGGGCGGCATCATCGAAAAAGAGTCCCCGCTGGCGATCTCGAACGTGATGTTCCTCTGTCCCGTCACGCATAAACCGACGCGACTCGGTGTGAAGCGGCAAGAAGACGGGCGTCGAGCGAGATTAAGCAAGAAGTCCAAAGAACTGGTCGAATAGTTTGGAGCAGGAAGAACGTTCATGGCTAAAGTAGAGAAAGGCAAGGGCGGCAAATCGGCCGGCCCGCGCTCAACAAAAAAGGAAGGCGCCGCCCCTGAGGTTGCTCAGGATTCCGGCAATGAGTCCAGCTTCGTCCCGCGTATGCGCGATGCCTACCGCGATCGCGTGGTCCCGGCCTTGATGAAGGAATTCGGGTATCAGAATCCGATGCAGGTGCCGCGGCTCAACCGGATCGTGCTGAACGTCGGAATGGGCGAGGCAATTCAAAATGTGAAGCTCCTGGAGAGTGCCGCCACCGAGTTGGGGATGATCACGGGTCAGAAGCCGGTCATCACCCGTGCAAAGAAGGCGATTGCGGGGTTCAAGCTGCGGCAGGGGATGCCGATCGGAGCGAAGGTCACGTTGCGCAGCCGTCGGATGTGGGAGTTTCTTGACCGCCTCGTGACGCTGGCGTTGCCTCGGATTCGTGACTTCCGCGGAATTTCGCCCAAGGCCTTCGACGGGCGGGGCAATTATACCTTGGGCCTGAAAGAACAGTTGATCTTCCCGGAGATCGAATACGACGGCATCGCGTCGATCCATGGGATGGACATCACGTTCGTCACGACGGCTCAAACCAATGACGAAGGGAAGGCCCTGCTCAAGCATTTGGGCATGCCGTTCCGGACATAAGAGTCGCAGGCGCGTTGCGCCCTGCCTATTGAAGGGGGATCCAGTGGCCCGTTTAGCGCTCAAAAACAAGTGCGCCGCCAAGTCGAAGTTCAGCACGCGTGACTATCACCGTTGCGGCATCTGTGGCCGTGTGCGTGGGTATCTGCGCCGCTTTCGGATGTGCCGTATTTGCTTCCGTTTCCTCAGCCTGCGGGGAGAAATTCCCGGCGTGAGAAAGGCAAGCTGGTAGTCCTGGACCCGAACGCAGAGATCGAGATATTGAGGAATACGAGGACGATATGGTAACCGATCCAATTGCTGATTTGTTGGTGAGACTAGGGAATGGTGCCCGCCGCCGTCACGATAGCGTGAAGGTGCCGGCCTCTAAGCTGAAGCGTCAAATTCTCGGCATCCTTGGCAAAGAAGGATTCATCCACGGATTCCAAGAGGAGCAGGAAGACGGCCATCCCGTCTTGACGGTCCAATTGCGCTACATTGAGCAGGATCGGCCCATGATCACAGGCATGCGCCGGGTCAGCAAGCCGGGGCGTCGCGTGTATATCGGACGAGAAGGGGTTCCCAAGGTTCGTAACGGTATCGGACTTGCCATCATTTCGACATCACAGGGTCTGATGACTGACGGTGAGTCGCGCAGGGCCGGCCTTGGAGGGGAAGTGCTCTGTTCGGTGTGGTAGACGCCAACGGAGTGATGGTTCACTTACGCATCGCAGTCACGTAACGGGGTTCGCATGTCGCGGATAGGAAAAAAGCCAATTGCCGTTCCAAGCGGCGTCGATGTCAAAATCGCCGGCCAAACGGTCTCAATCAAGGGTCCGGTGGGGAAGCTGGACTGGAAGCTTGCGCCCGGTGTAACCGTTGCCGTTAATGATGGACAGATGGTGGTCAGCAGGAAGAACGACGACCGTCAGCTTCGGGCTCTCCATGGGTTGGTGCGGGCCGAGCTGAGTAATATGATTCAGGGGGTCACAAAGGGCTACGAAAAGTCTCTGGAGATCACCGGGGTCGGCTACAAGGCACAAATGCAGGGGAAGACCATGAGCTTCAACGTCGGGTATATCAACCCGGTGAACTACACGGTTCCTGCCGGTATCGAGGTGAAGGTCGATAAGCAGACGCTCATCTCCATCAAAGGTGCCGACAAGCGTTTGGTAGGTCAAGTAGCCGCCAACATTCGAGGCATTAAACCGCCTGACGTCTACAAGCAGAAGGGCATCCGCTATGCGGGCGAAGTCTTGAGGAAGAAAGAAGGAAAGACAGGAAAGTAAGATCGCGCCATGAATACTCTAGAAAAAGCACGTCAACTTGAACGGCGCCGTCGCCGGGTTCGTAAGTCTGTGGTCGGTACGACTGAACGCCCGCGGCTGAACGTATTCCGGAGCCGCTCTCATATCTATGCACAGATCATTGACGACTTGCGGGGGCACACGCTCGCAGCTGCGTCCACGCTGGACAAGGGTTTGCGGACCACCTTGAAGTCCACCGGCAGTATCGAAGCGGCCAAGGCTGTCGGTAAGCTGCTCGCAGAACGGGCCAAGGTGGCGCAGGTCTCGTCCGTTGTGTTCGACCGCGGTGGGCGTATCTACCACGGCCGAATCAAGGCATTGGCCGACGCATCGCGGGAAGGTGGGCTACAGTTTTAGACGGGCCGCTGTGAGGCAGTGGAGCCATCGCTCCATGTCGAGCCGAACGCCACGATTTAAAGGAGAGTTACGTTGTGCGAGTCAATCCTGAAGAACTGAGTTTAAAAGACAAGGTGGTCTTCATCAATCGTGTGGCCAAGGTCGTCAAGGGCGGTAAGCGCTTCAACTTTTGCGCGCTCGTCGTCGTCGGCGATGGCCACGGCTATGTCGGTGTCGGCAAGGGGAAGGCCGCCGAAGTGCCCGTGGCGATCTCGAAGGCGGTGGAACAGGCCAAGAAACATCTTGTTCGAGTGCCGCTCAAAGAAGGCACGATTCCTCATGAAGTGCATGGGTTGTTCGGTGGGGAGCATGTCCTGTTGAAGCCGGCTGCAGAAGGTACTGGGATCATTGCAGGCGGTGCGGTCCGCGCGGTCGTAGAACTGGTCGGCGCCCATAACGTCATCGCCAAGACGCTGGGGCGCGGCAATCCATTCAACACGGTGCGGGCCACAATCCAGGGCCTGCAGCAACTGCGAGACCCGCAAGAAGTTATGCATCTGCGCCGAAGCGTGGGTGCCCAAGCACAGGTGACGGTCTAATGAGCACCACAAAAAAGGAAACCCCGCAAACGGGACTACGCATTACGTTGAAGAGAAGCCCGATCGGCACGCCGTATCGCCATCGCCTGGTTCTTCGTGGGCTGGGACTTAGAAAGGTGAATGCGACGGTTGTTCGGCCCGCCACCGACCAGGTGAAGGGAATGATCGACAAAGTGGGTTATCTGTTGGAAGTGAGTCCGCAATGAAATTACACGAATTAGCCCCCGCTGAGGGAGCAAAACACAAGAGAAAGCGTATCGGGCGCGGTCCGGGATCGGGGCACGGCAAAACCGCCACGAAGGGACACAAGGGCTTGAAGGCCCGGTCCGGAGGTGCCAAGCGCCCAGGCTTTGAGGGCGGCCAGATGCCGCTGATTCGCCGTATACCAAAATTTGGTTTTCAGAACCCCTTCCGTACGGAATATGCGATCGTGAATTTGAAGAGTCTCGCGGAACTGCAGACCACGGAAGCGATTACGCCTGAGCTCCTGATCAGTCAAGGCCTCGTGCGACGCAAAGGGCAACTCGTGAAAATCCTCGGCCAGGGGGAGGTCACTCGACCGCTCGTGGTCCAGGCCCACAAGTTCAGCAAGTCCGCGGAGACCAAGATTCAGGCAGCTGGCGGGAGGGCCGAGGTCATTCGCGGTGTTTGAGCGACTCCTGACCAGTTTTCAGAACATCTTCAAGATCCCCGAGTTGCGAACCCGCGTGCTTTTCACGCTGGGGATGCTCGTCGTCTATCGGATCGGCGCGCACATACCTACCCCGGGGATCAACGGAGAAGCCTTATCCGAGTTCTTGACCAAGCAGGGCGGTGCTCTGCTCGGGTTTTTGGATATTTTTTCCGGTGGTTCGTTGTCGAGGCTGACGATTTTCGCGCTGGGCATCATGCCCTATATCAGCGCCTCGATTATTCTGCAGTTGCTGACGGTCGTCATCCCGCACCTCTCCAAGCTCGCCAAAGAGGGCGAGCGGGGTCGGAAGAAGATCATTCAGTACACTCGCTTTGGCACCATCGTCATTGCGTTGATCCAGGGCTTCGGTATCGCCGTCGGTCTGGAGCAGATGAATCAGGGCGCGTTCGTGCTGAGCCCGGGTTGGGGCTTCCGGTTTATGACCGTGATCACGCTCTGCGCAGGGACCGGGTTCCTGATGTGGCTCGGTGAGCAGATCACCGAACGGGGGATCGGCAACGGTATCTCTTTGATCATTTTTGCCGGAATCGTAGCACGCCTTCCCGCGGCTGTGGCGCAGACCTTCGACCTGTATAAGCTGGGGCAATTGAGCTTCCCCCTGTTGGTCGTGCTGACCGTCGTGATGGTGGGGGTCGTTGCGGCCATCGTGTTCCTCGAAAGCGGGCGCCGCAAAGTGCCGGTCCAGTATGCCAAGCGAGTGATCGGACGACGGGTGTACGGTGGGCAGAGCACCCATATTCCATTGAAGATCAATACAGCGGGTGTCATTCCTCCGATCTTCGCTTCGTCGATCATCGCATTTCCCGCGACGATCGCAGGATTTTTTGAGACCCCCTGGATCAAGGCGATTGGGGCGCAATTGGCTCCCGGTTCGCTGTTGTATACGCTCATGTATGTAGGCTTAATCGTGTTTTTTTGCTTCTTCTACACCGCCGTGGTGATGAATCCGGTTGATATGGCGGACAACTTGAAGAAGTATGGCGGTTTCGTGCCAGGAATCAGACCAGGCCAACGGACGTCCGACTACATTTATTCGGTGCTGACCAAGATCACGTTCGCCGGAGCCATCTATCTGGCGATCGTGTGCGTGATTCCCGAGTTCCTGATCTACAAGCTGAACGTTCCGTTCTACTTCGGCGGTACGTCCTTGTTGATCGTCATCGGCGTGGGTTTGGACACGGCTCAGCAGATCGAGTCTCATTTGCTCAACCGTAATTATGACGGCTTCTTGGCTAAGGGCCGTCTCCGTGGCAGGACGTCGTAGGCGAGACATGCGACTCGTATTTTTGGGTGCGCCGGGGGTCGGGAAGGGAACGCAGGCCGATCGGGTCACCGCCCAGTTCGGTCCGCCGAAGATTTCCACGGGGGATCTCCTCAGGGAATCGGTACGCAACCAGACATCGCTTGGCATCGAAGCGAAGAAGTATATGGATCAGGGAAAGTTGGTCCCTGATTCCGTCGTCATCGGGATGGTCAAGGCAAAGTTGGCGGATCCAAGCTGCGCGAAAGGTTTCATTCTGGACGGTTTTCCCAGAACGGTTCCGCAGGCTGAAGAGTTGAGCAAGATTCTCGTGGAGAACCGTATCTCCCTGGATCGGGTCGTCAATTTTCGGGTCTCGCGTGAAGACGTCGTGAAACGGCTCAGCGGTCGACGTAGCTGCCAGAAATGCCAAGCCGTGTTCCATATTGATTTTTCACCCCCGAAAAAAGCGGGGATTTGCGATCGCTGCAGCGGGGATTTGGTGCAACGGAGCGACGATAAGCCGGAAACCATCGAGGCTCGTCTGAAGGTCTATGATGAGCAGACCGCCCCGCTCATCTCCTACTACCGACAACGGCATTTGTTGGCCGATCTGGATGGTTCGGGAGGAATGGACGAGGTCTATGCCCGCCTGAGCCGGGCCGTTTCAGGACTTGGGACCGGCACATGATCGTCATGAAGACGCCGGAGGAAGTGGAACTCATCGCCAAGGCGTCGAGAGTGGTGGCGGAAGTGCTGGAGGTCCTCAGGGAGAAAGTCGCACCGGGTATCACAACCGACGATCTGGATCGTATGGCGGAGGAGGGCATCAGGGGGCGCGGTGCCATTCCTGCGTTCAAGGGATATCGGAGCTATCCCAAGACCCTCTGTGCATCGGTGAATGAACAGGTGGTGCACGGCATTCCGTCAAAGCGTCGGCTGAAAGAAGGCGACATCATCGGGTTGGATCTCGGCGCGATCGTATCGGGATTTTACGGGGATTCGGCCGTCACCGTTCCCGTTGGGGCTGCTTCCCTAGAGTCCCTGAGACTGATCCAGGTGACCGAGGAGTCGCTGCAGCGGGGGATTGCGAAGGCGATTGTCGGGAATCGTTTGTCTGACATTTCTCATGCGATTCAAACGCATGTGGAAGCAGCCGGCTTTTCGGTGGTGACGGAGTTCGTCGGTCACGGGATCGGCAGGCAGTTGCACGAGGAACCCCAAGTTCCCAATTACGGGCGCCCTGGTCAGGGACCCCGTTTGCAAGTTGGGATGGTACTGGCGATCGAACCGATGGTAAATATGGGGGCCAGCGGGGTTCGAATTTTGGAAGATCGCTGGACGGCGGTGACGCAGGACGGGCGGTGGTCGGCGCATTTTGAGCACACCATCGCCATTCAACCGTCGGGACCGGCGCGGATTCTGTCCAGCACGTCCCACTGATAATAGGAGGCGAACCGATCGGTGCCGAAAGAAGATGTCATAGAAGTAACCGGTACGGTGTCCGAGACGCTTCCGAACGCCATGTTTCGAGTGGAACTTGAGAATGGGCACAAGATTTTAGCCCACATTTCCGGCAAAATGCGGATGCATTTCATTCGTATTCTGCCGGGCGACAAAGTCACGGTGGAACTGTCTCCTTACGATTTGACCAGGGGACGCATTACCTATCGCTTCAAGTAGCGAAGAAACGAGTCTGTCATGAAAGTGAAGTCATCGGTCAAGCCAATCTGCGCGAAATGTAAAGTAGTCCGCCGCCGCGGCGTGGTGCGGGTCTTGTGCGCGAACCCACGGCACAAGCAGCGGCAGGGATAATGTAGGACCCGTCGGGCGTGCGTGAGGGGCAAACCGGTCCCTCCGGCACACGACGAGCGACGTCTGACGAGGAGAGGAAGTATGGCACGCATCGCCGGAGTAGATTTGCCCAGGGAAAAGCGCATCGACATCGGTCTGACGTATGTCTATGGGATCGGCCGCGCGTCGGCGCTGGCGATCCTGAAGAAGGCCGGCATCGATGGGGCCACGCGCGTGAAAGATCTGAGCGAGGATAAGATCGTCAAGCTTCGTGAGGTGATCGACCAGGACTATCAGGTCGAAGGCGATCTTCGCAAAGAAGTGTCCATGAACATCAAGCGTCTGGTGGATACCGGCACGTTCCGTGGCCTTCGGCATCGGAAGAGTTTGCCTGTGCGCGGACAGCGCACCAAGACCAATGCGCGGACACGAAAGGGCCGTCGCGCGGGTGTCGGCAGCAAACCCAAGAGGCCGGCCGGTGCGGCAGGCGGAGCATAAGCATCAGACCCAGCAGGCGCCAGGCGCTGAGGAGATCCAATGAGTGTGAAGAAGGGCAAGAAAAAAGAGCGCAAGATCGTGCAGAGCGGCGTCGCCCACGTACAGGCGTCGTTCAACAATACCATCGTGACGATCACTGACATGAGCGGCAACACCGTGGTGTGGGCCAGCGCAGGCAACCAGGGTTTCAAGGGATCCCGGAAAAGCACGCCCTTTGCCGCGCAGCGGGCCGGCGAAGCGGCGGCGCGCAAAGCGATGGAAAACGGGATGCGCCAGGTAGACGTGTACGTCAACGGCCCGGGAGCCGGTCGCGAGTCGGCGATCCGCTCGCTCCAGAGCGCCGGGTTGCGGATCAACCTGATTCGGGACGTCACGCCGATTCCGCACAACGGATGCCGTCCTCCCAAGCGGAGACGGGTGTAATATCGCCCTCGATCCCGTGCGGCGCGAGGCCGCGGGTCGAGTGGGTGTCGATCGTTTGAGGTAATGGAGGAGTAGCGTGGCTAAATATTGCGGGCCTGTCTGCCGGTTATGTCGGAGAGAAGGCGAGAAGTTGTTTTTGAAAGGCTCTCGATGCATGACCGAGAAATGCGCCATCGAGCGCCGGAGTTATCCTCCGGGTCAGCACGGTCAAGCTCGGCCGCGCATCTCGGACTATAGTCTGCAGTTGCGCGAGAAGCAGAAGCTGAAGAGAATTTACGGGCTGCAGGAACGTCAGTTCCGTGGCATCTTCGAGCGCGCGGAGCGCCAGACCGGTGTCACCGGCGATGCATTGCTCCGCCTGTTGGAGTGCCGGCTCGACAATGTCGTCTATCGCCTGGGGTTCGGGGCGTCGCGCAAAGAGGCTCGCCAGCTGATCAATCACGGCCACATGATGATCAACGGCCGGAAGGTCACGGCCCCCGGTGCGCTGGTGAAGGTCGGAGATGCCATCGAAGTACGGCAGAACAGCCGTGAACTCCAGCCGATTCAGGGGGCCCTCGCGGCGGTCGATGGTCGGGGTATTCCGGAATGGCTGGAACTGGACAAGGCGGCCTACAAGGGGATGATCCGATCCCTGCCTGCCAAAGAACATATTACGCTGCCGGTCAATGAGCAGATGGTCGTCGAGTTGTATTCTCGGTAGACGGCCCGCTCGGTCCCGGGCGGTACGGCCGTTCGGCGGTTGAGCGATCGATGGGCTCACACGAGTTACTGAAGGGGGAGTCATGATTAAAGCGATGAAAGACTTTCAAATCCCCATGCGGGTGGAAGTCGACAAGGACACTCTTTCCCCGACATTTGGTCGATTCACCACAGAGGCGTTCGAGCGTGGATTCGGGACGACGGTGGGCAACTCCCTCCGCCGCGTACTGTTGTCCTCCCTGACGGGCGCTGCGGTCACGACCGTGAAGATCGAAGGGGTATTGCATGAGTTCTCCACGATTCCTGGCGTCACGGAGGATGTAACCTCGATCATTCTGAACATCAAGAGTCTCCGGTTGGCGCTGCAGGGCGATAAGCCGAAGACCATTCGTCTGAAAAAGAAGGGGCCGGGGGAAGCCAAGGGATCCGATATCATCCACGACGGTGATCTGTCGATCCTCACTCCGGACTTGCATATCGCGACGCTGGATAAAGACGCCACGCTGGATATGGAAATGACCGTCAAGCACGGTCGAGGGTATGTGCCGGCCGAACGGAACAAGGAAGAAGGGTTGCCGATCGGGGTCATCGCAGTGGACTCCATTTTCTCTCCGATCAAGCGGGTCAACTTCCACGTCGAGAATGCACGCGTCGGTCGGATGACGGACTACGACAAGCTGACTTTGGAAATCTGGACGGACGGGACCATTTCTCCTCGGGATGCCTTGTCGAACGCGGCGGGCATTCTCCGGGATCACCTCGATATCTTCATTAACCCCGAGGAGCGTTCCGACGCGAAGCCTGCGGCGGGCACGGAAGAGTCTTCTTTCGAGGTCAACAAGAATCTGTACCGCAGCGTCAACGAGCTCGAGTTGTCAGTTCGTGCCGCCAACTGCTTGAAGAACGCCAACATCAAGACAATTGCCGATTTGGTGCAAAAGACCGAGGCCGAAATGCTGAAGACCAAGAATTTCGGCAAAAAGTCGCTGAACGAAATCAAGGAAATTTTGACCGAAATGGGATTGAGCCTCGGCATGAGGGTGGACGCCCTGCCGTCCGGTGACGGTGGAGTGCGGACAGAGTAAGAAAGGAACAGGACTACCGTGCGGCACAAAAAGAAGGGCAGACAGCTCGGACGTCAAACCAAGCATCGATGGGCGCTGTTTCGGAACCTCGTGACCTCGCTGATCGATCAGGAGCGGATCGAGACCACCGAAGCCAAGGCCAAGGAGATCAGAGGCTTTACGGATCAGATGATCACCCTCGGTAAAGAGGGGAGCCTCCCGTCCCGTCGGCGGGCGCTCAGCTTCTTGCGTAGCAAGGCGGTCGTCTCCAAATTGTTCACGGATGTGGCGCCGCGTTTCCGCGATCGCCAGGGCGGCTACACGCGGATCATCAAGACGCGTCGGCGTGTCGGCGATGCGGCGGAGATGGTCGCGATCGAGCTGGTAGCGCGCGCTGAGCAGTCGGCGAAGAAAGCTTCCGCACCCGCGGCGCCCGCAGGAAAAAGCGACAGTCCGGGCAAGGATGCTCCCCAGGCGGAGGCTTAGCCAACGTGACGGCTGCGGCGGCAAGACCGTCGCCGCAGCCTCGCTCCCCGCGTTTCCCTCTTCTTCATTCCTCCTTCACACTTCGTGCGGTTAGAGTGCAGAGTCCGGTTTACTTGAACCAATCAGCATGCTACGATCATGCCAAGAACATCGTAGCGGGGAAGCTCTGAGAATCAAGGGCTTTTCACCATGTGGGAACGTTGGATACGTCGCGGCCTGCTTGCTCTGAGTGTGATGTTGGCCGCCTCCTTGGGATATCTCCTCATCACCCGGTCCGACTCGGGGTCGTCCTCACGGTCGGTCGCCGCGGTCGGGAAAGAACCGGCCGATGCCCGCATACAGGATTTCACGTTCACCCAAACCAAGGGCGAGGTCGTTCAGTGGAAGGTGCAGGCAGAACAGGCCCGTCTGTTCGAACACGAAAATCGCGCCGTGCTGAACAACGTACAAATTACGCTGTACGGGGCACAGGGAAAAGAGTTGACCCTGTCCGGCGAAGAGGGATCCCTTGATACCCACACGAAAAACTTCAATCTGTTCAACCGGACTAAACCGATCGTGGTGGAAACGCAGAGCGGGTATACCATCCTTACCAATCATCTGGCGTGGACCGATGCGCGTCATGAAATCCAAACCGCCGAAGATGTCACGATCAACGGCCATGGACTGCAGGTGACTGGCCGTGGACTATTGGGCAAATTGGATACGGAAGAGTTTCAGGTACTGCACGATGTTCGTGTGGATGTTGTTCCTGCTTCTTAATGCCGCGAGCGGGTTCGGCGCACCTGCTCCCTCGTCGGCCCAAGCCAATGTGCCGAAGGAACGCAGTACGGAGGAGGCAGCGACAACCATTACCTCCAAAACGATGACGGTGAGCAATCACGAGAACAAAGCGATCTTCGAAGGGGAGGTCGTCTTGACGCGCGGTCCTCTGGTGGTGCATTCCGATCACATGGTGGTCTCGTTCCATCCCTCCAACGGAGGTGTCGATCCGAAATCTGGTTCTGTCGCAAAGAAGGCGGCTACGGGAGGGAAGACGACGAAAAAGGAGCCGAACGCAGGCCGGGATGCCATGCCTGCGGTGTCGGACCGGACCATCAGCATGATCGAGGCCACCGGCCGTGTGGAGATCCAGAAAGAAGATGGCCGGGCGACCTGTCAAAAGGCGATCTACTACGAGGATGAGCGAAAGATCGTCTTGACCGGCCAACCTGTGGCCTGGCAAAAGGGAACCCGGGTATCCGGAAAGCGGATCACCATGTACCTGGACGAAGATCGCAGCCTTGTCGAGGGGGACTCGCAAGTGACGATCGAGGGCGAAGGGGGCGGGAAGCGGTGATCGGGACCTCTTCCGGGACTCAGGTGCAAATCTCGACGCCGGCGGCTGCGCCGGGTAAACAGGATCGCTTGGCAGCGACGGGCCTCGAAAAGAGCTTTCGCGGCCGGAAGGTGGTCAAGGGAGTTTCGATCGACGTGCAGGCGGGCGAAGTCGTCGGTCTCCTGGGTCCCAACGGCGCGGGAAAGACGACGATCTTCGACATGATGGTGGGGCTCTGCCAGCCGGACGCCGGACGCATCGCCTTGAACGCCGATGACATTACGGATCTGCCCATGTATAAGCGGGCACGCCGCGGCATCGGGTATTTGCCGCAGGAGTCGTCGGTCTTTCGGCGCCTGTCGGTGGAGCACAATATTCTTGCGATTCTGGAGATGCTGGGCTATTCCGGAAGTGAGCGGGCGGAACGGGTCGAGAATTTGTTGAAAGAGTTGGACCTCGTCCATATCCGAAAGAGCAAGGCCTATGCCCTGTCCGGCGGCGAGCGGCGCCGGCTGGAGATTACGCGCGCACTGGCGACGAGCCCCTCGTTCATGTTGCTCGACGAACCGTTCGCCGGTATCGACCCCATCGCCGTCGCCGATATTCAGCAAATCATCATTCGCCTGAAGCAGCGCCACATCGGGGTGTTGATCACCGACCATAACGTGCGAGAAACGCTGTCGATCACCGACCGCGCCTATATCATCAACGAGGGAACGATTCTCGAGGCCGGACCTCCCGCGGTGATCGAAAAGAGCGAAATGGCCAGGGCCGTCTATCTCGGGGAGGGCTTCCGCCTGTAACAGCCGGGACGGAGTACACGTGCGATGAAATTGCGACTCGATCTGAAGCTCAGCCAAAAACTCATCATGACGCCGCAGCTGCAGCAGGCGATCAAGCTGTTGCAGCTCTCGCGCCTCGAGCTTCAACAGAGCCTGCAGCAGCATCTCATGGAGAATCCCCTGCTCGATGAACTGGTCGCCGAGACGGAGGAAGCCGAAGAGACGGCCACCGCCGAACGGGAACAGCCGGAGTTGGCCGCTTCCACCAGCACGCGCGAGGAAGAGGTCGAACGGCAGGACAAACCGGTCGAAGGCGGGGAGAACGCCGAAGAGTTTTCCGCCTCGAGCTGGGAAGACTATTTCGATACCGATCTGCGCCGGGGAGAAGCCGAATACGGAGCCTCCTCGCAGGATGAATTCCCCTCCTACGAACAGACCGTCGCAAAGTCCGCCTCACTGGAGGACCATCTCGCGTGGCAACTGTCGCTCTCGGGTCTGTCCCCGCGCGAAAAGGAAATCGGGCGCCTGATCATCGGCAACCTGGACGACGACGGGTATCTCCGCATGACCTTGGAGGAGCTGGTTTCCGACACGCCCTACAGTGTGGCCGAGGCCGAGTCGGTTTTGAAGGATGTACAAGGGTTTGATCCGACCGGTGTCGCCGCCCGCGATCTACCGGAATGTCTGCTGCTCCAACTCGGTTTCCTGGGCCGCCGGCCGATGGGAGCGTTGGGCGCACGCCCCGGTGAGCTCAAGGGGTCTATTCTTGAAGCCATCGTGCTTCATCACCTCAAGGATCTGGAAAAGAAGCAGTACGCGAGGATTTCCAAGGCGCTCAACATTTCCATGGAGGATGTGTTTCGGGCGACGAAGGTCATCGAGGCGCTGGAGCCGAAGCCGGGTCGGCCGTTTTCCAATACTCAGAATTATGTGATCGTGCCGGACGTGTTCGTCGTCAAGAACGAGGGGGAATGGGAAGTGCTGTTGAACGACGACGGCTTGCCCCGCATGCGGATCAGCCCCTACTACAAACAGCTCATGTCCTCGGGGCGATCGGGGTCTGCGGAAACCAAGGCCTATCTCGACGAAAAACTACGCGCGGCCCAGTGGGTCATCCGCAGCATTGAGCAGCGGAACAAGACCATCGTCAAGGTGGTCTCGAGTATCGTAAAATTCCAGGAGGCCTTCTTTGAGAAGGGGATTCAGTACCTGAAACCGTTGGTGCTCAAGCAGGTGGCCGAGGACATCGGGATGCACGAATCCACGATCAGCCGAGTGACGGCCAACAAATACATGTACTGCCCGCAGGGAATGCTGGAACTGAAGTTTTTCTTCAACGCGGGCCTTCAACGGGCCGACCAGCCGTCCGACATGCTGTCCTCCCTGACCGTGCGGGAGATGATCCGCAAGATGGTTGCGGAAGAGGATGCGCGGAAGCCGTTGAAGGACGAAGAGATTGCCGCACGACTTCGGACCCAGCAGGTGATGATCGCACGGAGAACCGTGGCGAAGTACCGTGCGGAAGACAACATCCCCTCGGCGAATCAACGGAAGCGCTTCTTCTAGAGGATCGGCCGCAGACAGACGCGCGGCACAGGTCTGATCGACAACACTTGATCGGCTGTTCGGCGAAAGTTCGAACGCCAAAGCCATGAGGGCGGCATGCGACTGATGATCACGGGGCGGCACGTGGCGGTCACACCGGCATTGCGGCGATACGTCGAGTCCAGAATCGAGCGGTTGGATCGGTACGGGGTTCGGCTGAACACTCTTCAAGTGTTGCTGAGCGTCGAACGGTTTCACCACACCGCCGAAGTCACAGGTGTGGTGCTCGGTCGTCGGATTCAAGCCAAGACGTCCACCGAAGAGATGTATGCGTCCATCGACCAGGTCGTCGACAAGCTGGGCGCCCAATTGAGGAAAATCAAGGAACGGCGGGTTCATCATAAGGTCGGTGACCATCGCCGGCTCGCCGACCTAGAGCCGGAGGTTCCGCTCAGCGATGGTGCCCCAGTCGAGGTCGTACGCCCTACACTCGAGGTGTTGAGCGTAGAGGAGGCCACGGAGGCGCTTCGCGACGCGCCGACCGGTGTCTTGATGTTCATCAATGACGCGACCGGCAACGTGCAGGTCGTGCAACGGCTCCCGGGTGGCAAGGTCTCTCTGATCGATCCAGAGCGCAAGCGCGCTCGCGCACATGGCAGCACTTAAGCTGGTCGTCGTCAGCGGACTTTCCGGTTCGGGGAAGAGCCACGCGCTCAAAGCGTTCGAAGACGCGGGCTACTTCTGCGTCGATAATCTTCCTCCCGCGTTGCTGCCTACCTTCGTCGAGCTCTGCCACCAGCAGGGCGGTGAAATCAAGAACGTCGCGCTGGGCATTGATATCCGCGAACGGGTGTTCTTCGGGGACCTGGTCAAAGTGCTCGACGAGGTGCGGGTACTCGGGCATGCCGTCGAACTGGTCTTCCTGGAAGCCCGGGACGAAGTGCTGGTGCGCCGCTTCTCGGAGAGCCGCCGCCCACATCCCTTGCTGCCCCACATGCCGGTGCTCGACGGCGTGCGCTTTGAGCGCGAACGCCTGAGTGAACTCCGTAAGCATGCGGATCGGGTCATAGATACGTCGGACATCACGGTCCATGACTTGCGGGAGCGTTTGACCAGAGAGTTCCGACAGGACTCGGGCGGACGGCGCATGACGATTTCACTGGTGACGTTCGGCTATAAGTTCGGGGTTCCCTATGACATCGATCTTCTGTTCGACGTGCGGTTTTTGCGCAACCCCTTCTTCGTCCCGGAACTCAAGCCGTTGACCGGGGAAGACAGCCGGGTTCAGGACTACGTGCTCGGCGATCCCAGCGCGGCCCAATTTCTCGAGCAACTCCACGGGTTTTTCGCCTTCCTCATGCCGCTGTTCGAACGCGATCAGCGCAGCTATCTTAGCATCGGCATCGGTTGTACCGGCGGTCGTCACCGCTCGATCACCATTGCCGCCCGTCTCAAGGAGCGCTTCGCCGCGCTCGGCTACGACGTATCCGTGACCCATCGCGACCTACAAAAAAGCTAGTCCCAGAGCCTTGTTCCGGCGATTTCGCCAACCCCTGCGTAGAACTGCGGTTTCCTTGACAGGTGGACTATATCAACTATACTTACCCTTGTGTGCGCGAAAACCCTGATGAACAGTGATGTTTGAGGGTGTGCGTGAAAAAAGTGCCCGATGTCGCGAAGAAGAAGCTCTACAAGACCAACGAGGTCTGCGAGATGTTCGACATCTCCCGGGCCACGCTGTTTCGGTGGGAGCGCGAGGGCCTGATTACGGGTCCGCCACGGGATTGGCGGAACTGGAGACTGTATACCGCGGACAACGTTGAGCAAATCAGGCAAGTGATGCACGGCAGGAAAGAAGTCGCTTAGAGAGGGCAACAAGCATGCTGGCTCAGCTGAAACATCTCACCGATTTCGATTTCATGTCGATGTTCGCTCCGAAGCGGCAGCTTCTCGGCCTGGACATCGGGTCCAGCGGGATCAAGCTGGTGCAACTGAAGGAAAACCGTGGGCGGTACATTCTCCAGAAGTTCGGCGTGAAGGAGCTTGAGCCCGAAGTCATCGTCGACGGCACGGTCATGGACGAAGGTCGGGTGGTGTCCGCGATCAAGGAATTGATCGAGGAGCACCATATCAAGCTGAAGCAGGTGGCGATTTCCATTTCCGGCCATGCCGTGATCGTCAAGAAGATCAGCCTGCCCCCGATGCCGGATGAAGAGCTCGAGGGTCAGGTGAAGTTGGCAGCCGAGCAATACATCCCTTTCGACATCAACGAAGTGAACCTGGACTTTCACGTACTCCCCGCGTCGGACTCTCCGGATGAGCAGGGGGAAATGTCCATCATCCTCGTGGCGGCGAAAAAGGACAAGATCAACGAGTTGACGGAACTGGTCAAGGCCGCGGGACTGACACCGGTCATCATGGACGTTGATGCCTTCGCGATCGAAAACATGTATGGGATCGCGATCGGCGGCGCGGAGGACGAGACCGTCACCCTGGTCAACATCGGCGCCAGCGTAATGAACGTCAATATCGTGCGCGGAGGCATTTCGCTTTTCACTCGGGACATTCCGCTCGGCGGCAACCGCTATTCGGAGGCGGTCCAGCGTGAAATGGGCGTCTCCTTCGAGGAAGCCGAGCAGATGAAGAAGAGCGACCGTGTGAACGAAGACCAGACCTTGTCAGGTGTGGTGGACAGTGTGAATGCCGAGGTGGCCTCCGAGATCGCACGGACCATCGACTATTTCAAGACGACGTCGACGGACGGGGACATCAGCCGTGTCCTACTCTGCGGCGGGGGAGCCAAGATCAAGGGGCTGACGCAGCAGCTGCGCGATCGGATGCACATCGATGTCGAGATCGCGAATCCGTTCAACGACATCGATACTTCGGTGTGCGACACTGATCCCGAGACGCTGGCGGAAATGGGACCGCTCGCGGCGGTAGGAGTGGGACTCGCACTCCGGACGGTGGGGGACCGATGATTAGGATCAACTTACTCGCCACAGGACCGAAGACCAGAAAAGCCAAACCCCAGTGGGACGTCCGGGCGGAAGCCTTAATCGGCGTGACCGTGTTGGCCGTGACGCTGTCGGGTTGCTGGTGGTACGCCTCCTCGCTCGACGAAGAATTCGAAGCCAAGCAGGCCGAGAAACAGGAAAAGGAGAAGCAGGTCGCGCAGCTCAAGGAGCAGGTGAAACAGGTCCAGGACTTCGAGGACAAGAAGAAGCAGCTTGAAGCCAAGAACCGCATCATCGAGCAGCTCGAAAAGGCCCGCACCGGCCCTGTGACGGTGATGGACAACATCAGCCAGAGCCTTGATCCGCTGAAGGTGTGGTTGATCAAGATGAACGTCAAGGGAAAGAACGTCGAGTTGGAAGGTCGGGCGATGACCAACGACGACCTCGTCGAGTTCGTCAACAACCTGCGTCGCACGGACCAGTTCGTGACCATCAAGCTGAATGAAAGCCGGGCCGGCATCGACAACAAGATGAACACCTATCAATTCAAGCTCGACCTGGCGATGAAAGGCTAACATGAGTCTGAACGCGATCAACCTAGACAGCCTGCGCAGCATCCCGACGGTGCAGAAGGTCGCCCTCCTGGGGCTGGTGGTGGCCGCGATTCTGGTGGGGTTCTACTACTACGTGGTCGATCCCAAGAACGCCGAAATCGAAGCGGTCCAGGGGCAGGTCGCGCAGCTCGACACGGAAATTCAGAACCTCAGCATCAAGGTCAAGCATTTGGACGAGTTGATCGCCGCGAGCAAGCAACTCGAAATCGAGCTCGCGAAGAAAAAGGAACGCCTCCCGCCGGAAGAAGAGGCGGTGATGTTGCTGAAGCAGGTGTCGGACTTGGGGACGCGGCTGGGCCTGGACATGAAGCTGTGGAAGCCGGGCGCGCAGGCGGAGGACCCGTCCAAATTGTTCGTGCGGATGCCGGTCAACGTGGAAGTGGCGGGCGGATACCACACTGCGGCCATCTTCTTCGACCGGATCAGCAAGCTTTCCCGGATTGTGACGGTGCAGGATGTGCGGATCGGTACGCCGCGCGTCGAACAGGGTCGTGTAGTGACGCAGACGGTCTTCGATTTGGTGGCTTACGCGGCGCCGGTGGAGAAGAAAGCTCCCCCGGCTGCGGCGCCGGCCGCAGCGCCGGCAGCGCCCGCGCAGCCCAAGTAGGCAATCGGGCGGAATTCCGGTCACTGTGAGGGACAGAACGTGAAGATACGGAACGGATGGAAACGGTGGGTGACGGCGGGAGTCGTGGTGGCTCTCTGCGGAGGGGCCGCGTACACCGTGCAGGCCAAGAGTCTGCTCCGCATGAACCAGGTGAAGAGCATGCGGCCGGCTGATTCGCTGAAAGTGCCGGTGATGCCGGAAGCGGCGCCCGCGATGTCGCCGGGTGAAGCACCCAAGCCGGCCATGGAGCAGCCCGGTTTTCAGCCGGGAGTGGCACCGGCGCCGGAATTTTCCGGCGGCTCCTATGATCCCTCCGGCCGCCGCGACCCTTTCCTGCCGATCAGCCAACTGGCGCAGCAGAGCGAGGCGGATACGAGCCTGCCCCCATTGCAACGTGTCGGTCTCACCGAACTGAACCTGATCGGAGTGGTGTGGGGCAACTACGGGTATACGGCGATGGTTCAAACTCCGGACGGCAAGGGGTACAGCATCAGGCGCGGGACGCGCATCGGGCCCAACAATGGCGTGGTCAGTTCAATCACCGAACGAGGCTTCATCGTTCAAGAGCGGTTCACTGACGTGTATGGGAACAAGCAGGAGCGGGAGTACGTCAAGCTGCTGCACCCAAAAGAGGGCATAGAATGAAACAGACACATGGTTGCGCTCATCCGTTCTTCAGCGTCGCAGTGATGGCCGGGCTCCTGGGAGCCGCTGGCCTGGCCCAAGCCGGGATGTCCGAGTCGACGACCGGACTGGCGGGGTTCGATCAGGCTGCCGCACCGGAAGAGTCGCCCCTTATTCCGGCGCCGCCTGCGGCGAACCCTGAGGCGCCGGTCGATCGAGCGGCCGCCACGCTGTTGACGAAAGTCGAGGCGAAGGCAGACGGCAACCGCATCGCCCTCCTCGTGTCGGGCAACGGTTCCATCACCTACGGCGCTCAAATGGTCGGGGAACGGAAACTGGTGATCGACGTGCCTCATGTCCAGGCTGCCATGCAGCAGGCTCAGATGCCGGTGCGGCACCCGCTCCTGTCGCGCGTGCGGTTCGGCTATCACCGTGACAAGGTTCGCTTGGTCCTGGATCTTCCACAGGAAGTCGAGCACCATATCGAGGCGACGGCCGCCGGGTTGGTCGTGAGCCTGGAGCCGAAGATGATCGCCGCGGCAGCCGTGGTCCCGGCGTCGACCGATGCGGCTCCGTCGGTGGAGACGGTTGCCGAGCAGACGAAGGTGTCCGCGCCGCGCGCGGCGGCTCCCTTGTTGGTCTCCCGCAAGACGCCGAAGTCAATGTTGCACGTGCAGCCGGTCCAGATGGCCTCGAACACGGACCAGAAGGACGAGGAGAAGAAGCCTGAGAACGAAGTAGTCAACGGACCGAGCCGCTATGTCGGCCGTCGAATTTCGCTCGATTTCCAGCAGGCTGATATCAGCAACGTCTTGCGTCTGATCGCGGAGGTAAGCGGTTTCAACATCGTGGTCGGCGAAGGCGTGAAGAATAAGGTGACGATGAAGTTGGCCAACGTGCCGTGGGACCAGGCGCTGGACATGCTGTTAAAGATGAACGGCTTGGGGATGATCCGGCAGGGCAACATCGTGTGGGTCGATACGCTGACCAATATCGCCAAGCAGCAGGATGATGAGGCGCGGGCGAAGGACTCGAAGGCGAAGGCCGAGCCGGTGGTGACCCGCGTATTCTACATCCGCAACTTGAACGCGGGTGAAGTGCAGAATTCTCTGCGGCAGTACTTGAGTCCGCGCGGCGTGATGAACGTCAGCGCGGCGAGCAACGCCCTGATCGTCAGCGATACCGAATCCAAGCTGGAGGTCCTTCGCCAGTTGGTCGAAGGGGTGGACCTCGAATTGCCCCAGGTGCAGATCGAAGCCCGGATCGTGCAGGCCGATACGACCTACACGCGGTCGCTCGGCGTGCAGTGGGGCATTCAGAACGTGAACCAGCTCGGTTCGAGCTTTGGGACGGCGGCGTTCCGCACCGGTACCTCCGGGGCCTTCGGAGCCCAGACGTCGGACTTCTTGGTCAACCTGCCGGCCAACCCTGGTTTCCCCTCGGTGCCCGGCGCGGGCTTTTCGATCGGTAAAACCGACGGTGCGTTGCTCGATGTGCGACTCTCCGCGGGAGAACTGCTCGGCTTGACCAAGGTTATCGCGGCGCCCAAGATCACCACCCTGGACAAGCGGGATGCGAAGATCGCCCAGGGCGAATCGATTCCCTTTCAGACCACGTCTCTGCAGGGGACCCAGACCACGTTCGTGGACGCGAACCTCGAACTCAACGTGACCCCGCAGATTACATCGCGGGATCCGAAAGAAATCGGGAAGCAGATCCTGATGAAGGTTCGGGCGACGCGAAACGCGGTCGGTGCGCGCAGCAACCCGGCCGGTCCCAGCATCGATCGCCGCGAAGCCACTACCCAGGTGCTGGTGAAAGACGGCGAAACGATGGTGATCGGCGGTGTCTTCGTCGACACGCAACAGAACAACGTGTCCGGTATTCCGTATCTGTCCCGCGTACCGGTCTTGGGCTGGTTGTTCAAGAGCAAGACCGAAAGCGTGTCGAAGCAGGAACTGCTGATTTTCCTCACGCCGACCATTGTGAAGTCGGCAACTTGACACTTCCAGGCTCCAGGAGCTAATAATCGCCCCCATTGGCGATGTTACGATATCTCAATGGGGGCGAATCCCACGGAAAGTTTCTCCTCGCCGTTCTTGAAGGCGTTCCCTCTGGGCTTCCTCTGACTGCAGACATGGTGAACCACGATCTGGCCCGCCGCCAGAAGGGGTATGGGCGGGGCGGCCGGATGCGCGTGGAAGAAGACCGGGTCGAGTTTGCCTGCGGCGTCCGCAAAGGCCACACGATCGGGAATCCGATCGGTCTGCTCATCGCCAACAAAGATTGGGAAAATTGGAAAGAGGTCATGGCCGCCGAGCCGGGGCCGACGCCGGAGGCCAAGGTGGTCACTAGGCCCCGTCCAGGCCACGCCGATCTGGTGGGAGCCATCAAGTATGGCCACCGGGATGTCCGCAACGTCCTGGAGAAGGCCAGCGCCCGGGAGACGGCCATTCGTGTCGCCATCGGCGGGGTGGCCAAGGCATTGCTGAGCCACTTCGGCATGAAAGTTCTCAGCTATACGACCGAAATCGGGTCGGTTGTGGCCCCGCGTCCCACTGATCCGACCGAGGCCCACGAGCGTGCTGAAGAGTCCGATGTGCGGTGTTACGATGCCGAGGCCGGAGGCAAGATGGTCGAGCAGATCCGAACGGCCAAGCACCGTGGGGATACGCTCGGGGGCGTGTTCGAGGTTGTGGTCACTAATCCGCCGATCGGCCTGGGGACCTATGCCCAGTGGGATCGCCGGCTCAGTGCCAGGCTTGCCATGGCCGCCATGAGCATTCAGGCCATGAAAGGGGTCGAGATCGGGATGGGCTTCGAGGCCGCCCGCCGGTTCGGCTCCGAAGTGCACGACGAGATCTTCTACGACCAGGGTACCAAGGAATTCATCCGCAAGACCAACAACGCCGGCGGGCTCGAAGGCGGCATCACGAACGGCCAGCCCATCGTGATTCGTATCGCGATGAAGCCGATTTCCACGCTCTATAGCCCTAAACGCAGCGTGGACATCAACACCAAGGAGCCGTTCGAAGCGACGGTGGAACGGTCCGACATCTGCACGGTGCCGGCGGCCGGCGTGGTGGGCGAGGCCGTGATCGCCTATGAGATGGCCAACGCGATGTTGGAAAAGTTCGGCGGCGACACGCTTGCCGAAATGAAGCGGAACTTCGACGCGTACCAGGCCTACGTCAAAGAATTTTAGGGCGCCGCATGCGATGGCCCTTCCGCCGGAGGAAGGACACGGTTCGCTGCGCCCGTCACTCCACATGACATCCGCACACACCTCAGGCCACCCGCAGACGGTCCGGGTCGAACTCGGCGAGCGGAGCTACGCGATCACCATTCGACGCGGTCTGCTGCGCGGGATCGGCAAGGAACTCAAGCGGCTCAACCTCGGTGGAAAGATCGCGATCGTGACGGACCGGAACCTCGCCCGGCATTACCTCAAGCCTATGGGGCGGGCGCTGGCCGCCGCCGGATTCGAAGTGCAGTCGGTGGTCTTGCCGCCGGGAGAGCGCACGAAAACGCTGCGCACCGTCAGCACGGTGCTGGATGCTCTGGTCGGGGCCCGGTTCGAACGCAAGTCGACCCTCCTGGCGTTGGGCGGCGGGGTCATCGGTGACCTGACCGGGTTTGCCGCGGCGATCTACCAGCGGGGCATTCCCTTCATCCAGGTGCCGACCAGTCTCGTGGCGCAGGTGGATTCGAGCGTCGGCGGCAAAACCGGCGTCGACCATCCGAAGGGGAAGAACCTGATCGGCGCCTTCAATCAGCCGCGGGCCGTCCTCATTGATCCGTTGACGCTGAAGACGTTGCCGGAGCGGGAATGGCTGGCTGGGTTGGCGGAAGTGATCAAGTACGGGGTCATTGCCGACGAGGGGTTCTTCGGCTACTTGGAAGCCAATATCAATCGGATCATCAATCTGGATCAGGACGCCGCGGCCACGATCGTGAAGCGCTCCTGCGAGATCAAGGCGCAGGTGGTATCGGAAGACGAACGCGAATCGGACCGGCGCCGCATCCTGAATTTCGGCCATACGATCGGGCATGCCCTGGAATCGCTCGGCGGCTATCGCGGGTTGATCCATGGTGAAGCGGTGGCGATCGGCATGGTCCAGGAAGCCTCGCTGGCGCGACACTTGGGCCTGTGCGATCAGAAGACAGTGGACCGGATTCTCGATTTGGTTCGGGCCGCCGGTCTGCCGACGGCCCTGCCGCGAGTCACGTTCACGGCCTTGTGGGGGGCGATGCAGCTCGATAAGAAGGTCTCGGCCGGCACCGTATACTGCGTGCTGCCGGAGAAAATCGGGGCCGTACAAATCCTGCCTCTGGAGCGGGAGGCGACAAGGGATTGGTATCAGCATGCCGCGGCCGCGGGAAAACCCGCCGCCGGCACAACCTCGACCCGGCGGGGCCGATAGGAATGACGATGGAAGCCAAGCGGACGGTGGCACAACTCGAACAGGCCTTGCGGGAGAAATCCCGCGAGGTGGACGTGCTGCACCGCATCAGCGAATCGATCAGCAACACGCTCGATCTTGAAGCGGTCTTGCGCCATATCGTCGACATCGTCGTGGAGGTCACGAAGGCCGACGCCTGCCTGCTCTACCTCCTCTCCGAGGGGCGCGATGAGTTGATCCTCCGTGCCTCGAAAAATCCCCATCCCAAACTGATCGGCCGTATCACAATCGGGATGGGCGAGGGTATCACCGGCTGGGTGGCCCGCGAGCGTACGCGCGTCGTCATTCCGAACAGCGCCAGCGACGACACCCGCTTCAAGTTCTTTCATAACCTCCCGGAAGACCGCTATCAGGCCTTTGTCTCCGTACCGATCCTGACGAAGCAGGAGGTCGTCGGTGTCATCAATGTGCAGCACAAGCGCTCGCGCCGCTACCGCCCTGACGAGTTGGCGCTGCTGTCCACGATTGCGAATCAAGTCGGCGGAGCCATCGAAAATGCCCGCCTGTACGATCAAATGACCCGCAAGGCCCTGCAGCTGGATACCCTCTCGCAGGTGTCCGAGACGGTGTCGTCCAGCCGGCTGTTGGACGACGTGCTGCAGCTGATCGTGACCATGACCGCGCAGATGATGGGTTCGAAGATCTGTTCCATCATGCTGTTGGACCAGACCACCGGCGAGTTGCGGATCGGCGCGACGCAGAGCTTGAGCGAGCAATATCGCAGGAAGCCGAACCTCAAAATCGGCCAGAGTATCAGCGGGCGGGCGGTGCAGGAGCGCCGACCGATCATCGTGCCGGACGTGACGAAGGAAGTGACCTACATGTATCCGGAGATGGCGAGAAAGGAAGGCCTTTGCTCGCTGCTTTCCGTACCCATGCTCGTGCGTGACAAGGCGATCGGGGTGATCAATACCTACACGTCGCGTCCTCACACGTTTACCCCGGAAGACGTGAAACTGATGCAGGCGATCGCCAACCAGGCGGCCATCTCGATTGAGCATACGACGCTGCTGGAAAAATCGTTCGAGATGCAGGAAGCGCTGCAGGTTCGGAAGCTATTGGAGCGTGCGAAGGGCTATTTGATGCGATCGAAGCGGTTGTCCGAGGAAGAGGCGTTCAAGCTGATCCAGCGCCAAAGTATGGACCTGCGAAAATCCATGCGCGAAATCGCTGAAGCGATTCTTCTGGCCGGAGAAATCGAAGAGCGCGCCGACAAAAATCGGCCCTAGTGCGAAGGGGAGGCCCGCTCCCCCAACTGACGCTTGATCTCCTGCAGTTCCTTCCGCAATTCCTCCAATTCCGTGTCTTTCTTTTTCATATCTTCCCTGATTTGCTGGAGGTCACCGCCGGGAACGGCCTGCGTCCGGCCGGGCGTATGGATTTGTGTTGCGGGAGCAGGTGGAGTGTTGGAGGGGCCTGCAGGCGACGGTGTCGGTCCGAGCGGGACGGCAGCCAGACGGTCTTGATCCAGGACCAGCGTCTTGAGCCCCTGTTCTACGGCAAAGGCCGGTGCATAGTCGTCTGGTCTCATCACGGAATGCGGAACGAAGGTCACCTCCCGCTGTTGCAATCCCGTGGGGTCCGGGAGGCGGCGATTGGGCATGTTGACTGTGTCGGCACGCTCTTCACGGGCGCGGAAGCTTCGGAGCGTGACATAGATCGATCGCCCGTAAATGAACAGGCTCCCTTCCGTCGTTTCGCGAGAAGTGCCGCCGACCGCCTGTTCCGACGAGCCGACGCCGGCGCCGGTCCTTTGAATGGTCAGCGCACTGCCCGATTGAACCACCCGAAACGCGACCTGTTGGTCTGCGGCGGCGCGAGCCAGGGCTTCCGCGATGGCGGGGGCGAGCATTGCCGCATCGTCCGCGCTGAAGGCGGCGATCACGGGCGCCTGCCCTGAGCCAAACGCCTGCGCCAGCCCGCTCCGGTCGCGCACCGCGATGCCTTGCAACGCCCGCTGCACCACGTCGCGGCCCACTCGGACTGGGTGGGCGGCCTGGAAGGTTCGGTCAGAAATTCGTTCCAACGAGACGGCGCTGCGTGGGGTTTCCTCGATCACCATGTCGACCTGCGGCCCTCCGACACAGCCGGCCAGGCCGATCCACAACGGCACGATAGATTTTGCCCAACGTCTCGATTTCATGTCCGCATGCCTCCATCCCCGACAACCGGCCACAGTGTAGCACAGCGCAACGGAAGACCGTCGATCGATCGAGGCGTCGACGGCGCTTGACAGCGACCGGGCTTCCAGGATATACGTCCTGCCCACGTGCGAAAAGTGCAAGGACAGCGTTGTCCTTGTTCATCGCGCGACCGATTCATCAAGGACAATGACGTCCTTTTGGTCCCAGGAGCGGACCGGAAGGGCGTTTTTTTTTGCCTTTGCCCTTTTCGGTTCCGGTGGCACCACCGTGGTTAACCAGGAGGGCAGGGTATGGTCGGAGATTGGAGGACAATTCGTCTGGGGTGCCTCGCGGCATTCCTGACGGCCGTTCCGATCGGAACGGCGACGGCGGAAGAAGAACAGGCAGCGAAGGATTCCACGCCAGGCATCATCTGCGGCGGCTGCATCACCCCGATGTTCAGTTCGCAGGGGCAGGGCAGCATCACCCCCTACGGCCGCATCGAACTCGACGGCATCTACAGCACCCGTAACAACAATCCCCTCGATCCGAATCAGTTCAACGGCTACGCCACCGCCGCCGGAAAAAGCAGCAACGCCTCGACGACCTTGAACCCACGTTACAGCGTGTTCGGCGTCAAAGGCGAACGCACCGACGGCACGCATCGCCTGAGCGGCGTGGTCGAGGTCGACTTCTACGGCCAAACGGACAACGCCGGGAACATCCCACCCCGCTTGCGATTGGCCAACGTGAAATACTCCCCCAACGACAATAAGACTTCGGTGACGGCCGGTATGGATTGGACGCCGATCATGGCGCTTCATCCCAACCTCATCGACTTCTCGATCATGGGCTACAACGGCAATCTCTGGCAGCGTTTGCCGCAAGTGACGCTCAGGCATCAATTCAATCAGAATTTCGACGGCCTGATTACGGTCATGCGGTTCGAACGAGGCCTGTCGGCCTGCTGCGGCCAGACGCCGCGCCGCCCCTCGGCAGGCAACGGGGCATCCGAGGTGCCGTTCAACGATCCCGTGCAAATGCCTTATGTCGGGGCTCGCTTCGCCTACCAGGGCACGGGGAACATGCAGGGCGTGATGGCGGCGTTCAATGCGGCCTTCCGCAACTATCGCGCGGCGCCCACGTCGCCGGTGGCGATTCCGACCGGACGCGATGTGAATTCCTATCTCGTCGGCGGCGAGCTGGTGGTGCCCATCACCAAGCAGCTGAAGTTTTCAGGAGAAGTGGCCTACGGCCAAGCCCTGGGGGTCGAATTCTTCCGCTTCGGTCAGGAGCGCAACCTTGGGACGGGCGCGCCCATCAGAACCATCGTCGGCTGGGGTGAGCTCGACTACGCCTACGACCAGAACTACACCTTCATCGCCGGCTACGGATTCGACAATCCGCTCAACAGGGACTTGAAAGGAACGACCGCCGGCGCAGACACGCAGTACGTGCTGAACCATCGCACCTACCTGACGGCCGTACGGCACATTTGGGGCGATCTCTACGGCTCATTCGAATGGAATCACCTGATGACGGAATGGTCGACCGGGGAACGGTTCCACGGCGACAACTTCATGCTTTCCACCTGGTACAACTTCTAATTCGGACGCAGAAAATGGTCGCCAACTTCGCTCTCGGCTTGAAACAGACCTCGACGGGTCCGGGGGTACGTCTCCGGCTGTTCCTCGCCTGCGGCCTTGTTGGTCAGCCATTTTGAGCGTCCTTCTCGTGAGTGGCGAGAAAGGAGCTAGACGATGGACACGAAACAGGTACGAACGACGATACACTCCACCTTCCGGCCGACGAAGGAGACATCACGCAGGGATTTTCTCCTGCAGAGTTCGCGTACCGTGACCGGGCTGGGCGTAGCGGCCTTACTGGGCAATCTCGGGAATTGGGCCTTGTCTTACGCGGCGGACAAGGATCCGATCAAGGTCGGCGTCCTCCATTCGCTGAGCGGCACGATGGCGATCAGTGAAGTGTCGTTGAAAGACGTCGTCTCGATGGCGATCGAGGAGATCAATGCCAAGGGCGGTGTGCTGGGTCGTCCCCTGAAGGCCGTCATCGTCGATCCGGCGTCAAATTGGGACCTGTTTGCCGAAAAGGCCAAGCAGTTGCTGGTTCAGGACAAGGTTGCGGTCGTATTCGGCTGCTGGACCTCAGTGAGCCGGAAGTCGGTACTCCCGGTCTTTGAAAAGAACAACGGGCTGCTCTTCTACCCCGTGCAGTACGAAGGCGAAGAGTGCTCGCGCAACGTCTTCTACACGGGGGCTGCGGTGAATCAGCAGGCCGTTCCGGCGGTGGAATACCTCATGAGTAAGGAAGGCGGGGGCTACAAGAAGTTCTACCTGCTCGGGACGGACTATGTGTACCCGCGCACGACGAACAAGATCTTGCGCGCGATGCTCTTGGCCAAGGGAGTGCCCACTGCGAACATTATGGAGGAATACACTCCGTTCCATCACCAGGACTATCAAACCATCGTCGGGAAGATTAAGAAATTTGCGGCGGGTGGCGGTGCATGCGTGATCAGTACGATCAACGGCGACAGCAACGTGCCCTTCTACAAGGAGTTCGCAAACCAGGGTTTGCGGGCGGAGGATGCTCCGATCATGGCCTTCAGCGTCGCGGAGGACGAACTGCGCGGGATGGACACAACCGCCTTGGTCGGCCATTTGGCGGCTTGGAACTATTACCAAAGCGTCGATACCCCGCAGAACAAGCAGTTCGTCGCAAACTTCAAAGCCTTCTGTAAGAAGCACAACCTGCCGGAGGGCGACAAGCGGGTCACCGACGATCCGATCGAAGCGGCCTACTTCGGTGTGCACGTTTGGAAACAGGCGGTGGAACAGGCCGGCACCACGGCCGTCGATCAGGTGCGCAAGGCCGTCTATGGACAGAAATTCCTGGCGCCGGGCGGGGAAATCATGATGGACCAGGCGAACCAGCACACTCACAAGCCTGTGCTCATCGGAGAGATTCTGAAGGACGGCCAGTTCAAGGTGGTGTGGCGATCGAAGGGGTTGGTGAAGCCGGAGCCTTGGAGCGAATACACGAACCCGGAAAAGGGCTGCGATTGGGTCCACCATCAAGGAACATACAAGAAGTCGTAAGGGAAGGATGGAGAGCGTGAGGGTGATCGGCAGAATGCGGGTGCGTGCGTGAGGGGAATCAGCCTTGGGGTTTCCGTGCTTGCCTGGTTGTGGCTGGTCGCTGGGACTGCGGGGTGGGCGGCGGACGCCGTTCGACCGCTCCTTTCGCCGGTGACACTCGACGAGGCCTTCACGGATTTGAGCCGGGAGGACGAGGGCATGCGGGAGGCCGCGGTGGCCTTCCTGGTTGAGCAGGGCGACCTGTCGCTGCTGCCGCGATTGGAAGAGATTCGCGCCAATGCCGACCGCAGTCTCCGTCAGGCCATCAAGCCGATCGGTGATGCCTGGAGGCATCGCGCCAATTTGACGAGTGCCGATCCGGAAGTCCGTCGCTCTGCAGCGGTCGACCTTGGAATGAGCGGGCGTCGGGCTGCCATCCCCTGGTTGGAGGCCGCGGTCGTCAAGGAGGGCCACCGGTGGGTCCGCTACAGCATGGAGGAGTCGATCCAGCTGCTGAAGCTCGCATCCGGCAACTCCGCAGTTCGTCTGACCGCGGTAGTCCGGCTCGGTGAATTGCAAAGCCAAAGCGCCGTGCCTCTCTTAATGGACCTCGTGCAGGCAGCCGGCGATCCCGACGCGGGGGAGGAGGCACAGGCCTTAGGGAAGGCCGCGGCGACGGCCATCGACCGGATCGAGACCTGGGGTGCGTGGGCGACCGCATTCGAGACGCTGTTCCGAGGATTGAGTCTCAGTTCCATTCTCTTGATCATGTCACTCGGGCTGGCGATCGTCTTCGGGCTCATGGGCGTCATCAATATGGCCCACGGCGAGCTGATGATGATCGGCGCCTATGCGACCTTCCTCACACAGCAGGCATTCAAAGCCTGGTTCCTGGAAGACTGGTTCGACAACTATTACCTCGTGGCGCTGCCGGCGTCGTTTCTGGCCGCCGCACTCTGCGGGCTCGTCCTGGAGGCGACCGTGATCCGGTTCTTATATGGTCGCCCCTTGGAGACGATGTTGGCGACCTGGGGGGTGAGCCTGATGATGATTCAGGCGGCCCGCGTGACGTTCGGCGACCTGACCGCCGTGGCGGCACCGGCTTGGCTGAACGGCGGCGTCCAAGCCATGGTCGGCGTGTACCTGCCTTTCAACCGGCTCTTCATCATCGGGTTGTCGATCGTCTGCATCGTCGGAATCTACCTGTTGCTGTTTCGTTCCAGTCTGGGACTGCGTGTGCGGGCTGTGACGCAGAACCGGAGCATGAGCGCCTGCCTCGGCATCCCTACGCGCTCGGTGGATGCGTACACCTTCGCGTTCGGATCGGGGCTCGCCGGTGTGGCCGGATGGGCACTGACCTTGGTGGGAAACGTCGAGCCGGGGTTGGGGCAAAACTACATCGTGGATTCGTTCATGGTCGTTGTGACCGGCGGGGTCGGAAAATTGGCCGGGACGATCATCGCTTCATTGAGCATCGGGGGGCTCAACAAGGTGCTGGAACCGAGTCTCGGCGCGGTCTACGGCAAAGTCGTCATTCTGGTGCTCGTCATTCTGTTCCTGCAGCGGCGACCGTCGGGGTTGTTTGCGGTGAAGGGACGCCATGCCGACGCCTGACGGGATGCTGAAAAAGCCCGCCAGCGGCGTTCTCGCGGCGCTCCGAGGCTCAACGTACGAGATCTAGTACGCTTCGCCTCGTCGCTTGCTGCGGCCTTGCTGGACGGCCTTTTTGAGCATCCCGTTCAGTTTCGCGGTGAAGCGTCTCCGAATCGTCATTCATGCGCTCTGCCAGAATGTCGTTCTGTCGAGCCGTGAATTCCTGTGTGCCCGCTTGTTCATGGTTGAAAGATGACGACAGAGCTACAGCCGACGAACGGTCGAATGAATAACGGAGGGGAGAAGCCGGGCCGCGAGGGGGCGGCGTTCTGGGTGACGGGGTTCATTCTGCTGTTTGTCTTGCCGTTGCTGAACGTGCTGCCCCCGGAGGATTCTTGGTTACACGTCTCGGATTTTTCGCTCAACCGATTCGGTAAGTTCCTGGCATTTGCGATTCTCGCGCTCGGCCTCGACCTGATCTGGGGCTACACAGGGATCCTGAGTTTGGGGCAAGGGGTCTTCTTCGGGCTGGGGGCCTACTGCATGGGGATGCACCTGATGCTCAACATCGGCGGCGAGAGCGTGTATGGAAGCGCGTTGCCGGACTTCATGGTGTGGAATCAGGTCAAGGAACTCCCGCTGTTCTGGAAGCCGTTTCGGAGTTTCCCCGTTGCGCTGCTGGCGGGCATTCTGGTGCCGACCCTGTGTGCGGCGTTGTTCGGGTTTTTGGCTTTTCGCAGTCGGATCAAGGGAGTGTATTTCGCCATCATCACCCAAGCCTTGGCCATGATGGCCTGGTTGATCCTGAACCGGAACGAAACGAATCTCGGCGGTACGAACGGGTTGACCGACTTCAAACAGCTGCTGGGTTTTCGGCTGTCGGAACCGGGGACCCAACGAGCCCTCTACGTTGTGACCGTGCTGTGTCTGGTCGGCGCCTACCTGCTCTGCCGCTGGATCATCGCTTCCCGCGCCGGGCGCGTCCTCATTGCCGTGCGTGATAGCGAGCAGCGGCTGCGGTTTTCCGGCTATGCACCCTCGCACTACAAGGTCTTCGTTTTTGCTGTTTCGGCCGCCCTCGCCGGTCTGGCAGGCATGCTCTACGTCCCGCAGGTGGGGATCATCACACCGGCGCAGATCGGGGTCCTGCCGTCGCTGGAAATGGTAATCTGGGTGGCGGTCGGGGGGCGGGCCAGCCTTGTCGGAGCCATCGTCGGAGCGGTCGGCGTGAACTTGGGGCGCAGCATGCTGACCAACTATTTCCCTGAGCTCTGGCCCTTCATGCTCGGCGGTCTCTTCGTTGCGGTCGTGCTGTTGTTCCCGGACGGCATCATCGGTCTTTCGAAGCAGGTTGCAGCCACGGCTTCAGGCTGGGCTGCGCGCAGACGAGAGGCCGCAGCCGGAGTGAGGAACGCGGCATGACCGAACAGGGTTCCATCATTTATCTCGAGGGTGTGGTCGTCGACTATGACGGGTTCAAGGCGCTCAATAATTTGAATTTCATCGTGAACCATCGTGAACTGCGCGTCGTGATCGGGCCGAACGGGGCAGGGAAGACCACGCTGCTGGACGTCATCTGCGGCAAGACGAAGCCTGCGGCTGGCCGCGTCATTTTCGGGAAAGATATCGATCTGGTGGGACTGCGCGAGCATGAGGTCACGCAGCTCGGCATCGGCCGAAAGTTTCAGGCCCCGTCGATCTATGCGAACCTGACGGTCTGGGAAAATCTGGACCTGTCGTTGCATAGACCCAGCCGCGGTGTCTGGACGACGTTGACCGGCCGGTCCACGGCGGAAGAGCGTGCGCGCATCGATGAGGCGATGGAAACCATCGGCCTGCAAGACGTGGCGAAGACGCGTGCCGGCTCGCTCTCACATGGTCAGAAGCAGTGGCTGGAGATCGGTATGGTCATTCTGCAGGACCCCTCGCTGTTGCTGGTCGACGAGCCTGTCGCTGGCATGACCGACAAGGAAACCGAGCAGACCGGCGTGCTGTTACAGTCGCTGGCGGAAAAGCATGCCATCGTGGTGATCGAACATGACATGGAATTCGTCCGACAGATCGCGAGGATCGTGACGGTGTTGCACGAGGGCACGGTCATCTGCGAGGGGCCGGTGGAGAAGGTGCAGGCGGACGACCGGGTGAGGGAGATTTATCTCGGCCGCCAAAAAGTCGCCCACTGTTCAGGATGTTGAAAAGTGCCTCCAGCGTCGTTCTCGACTCGAAAAGATCCTCAACGGGGACCCCGCCGCCTCACCGACTCGGCGGCGCACACAGGCATGGTGCTCCTTATGCGTCGCACCGTGTGCCCCGGAGGGTACGCCTCCGGTCTTTTCTTGTCTGCGGCCGCATCCCTGGACGGCGCGTCTCGGCGCGCCGGGGTTGGGCGGGTGAGACTGACGGCCCTTTTGAACATCCTGTAAGTAGCGAACCAGGCGTGATGCGTATCTTGTCCGAATGCGAGCGACGAGGTACGAACGACGAGTGACGAGATGCAATGCTAGAGCTTGACAACATCAACGTCTATTACGGTGAGAGCCATATTCTTCGGAATGTGGCCTTCACCGTGGAGGCGGGGGAGGTGGCCTGTCTGATGGGCCGCAACGGCGTGGGGAAGTCCACGACGCTCAAGGCCATCATGGGGCTGCTGCCTGTGCGGAGCGGGGCGGTTCGCTTCGCCGGCACGGACATGACGAACGAGTCGACCGATCGCCGTGCCAGGCGAGGTCTTGCCTACGTCCCGCAGGGCCGCGACATCATCCCTCACCTGACCGTGCGCGAGAATCTGCAATTGGGATTCTGGGCGAGGGCCGCGAAGGCCAACGGAGTGATCCAAAAGGCGGCGTTTGACGAGGTCTATCGGCTGTTCCCGAAGCTCATGCAGATCCTGGACCGGCCCGGCGGGGTCCTCAGCGGCGGCGAACAGCAGCAGCTTGCGATCGGCCGCGCGATTCTGTCCGATCCCAAGGTGCTGCTGCTGGACGAGCCGACCGAGGGAATCCAGCCTTCCATCGTCGATCAAATTGAAGACATCATCATTGGGTTTAAGCAGTCGCGTCGCTTTGCGATCGTGCTGGTCGAGCAGGGGCTGCATTTTGCCGCCAGGCTGGCGGATCGCTATGTGGTGATGGCCAAAGGAACGGTGGTGGCGGCGGGGAAGACGTCGGAATTGAGTGCCGAAGAGGTACGGCAACATCTGACCGTGTGACGCAGCATAGGAGGGGTGTCGGGATAACCGCTGTGCTCGCAGAAGGCGGCACACAAAAGCCAATTCATAGTTTGAAGTGAAGGGCGGTGCTCTTTCGAGGCGCGCGCGTTCGAAACCACCCTCCCCCCTCTACAAAGCTGTGTGGAACCACTGCTTGGATTGATCCGCACGCCCGGCTGCTGTGGTGAAGGAGAAGGGGAAGACGGAAAGATCGCCTGTTGCTGACAAGAGGTGACATGGTTGATCTGTTCTGGTTTGCTGGCTAGTATTCACCCCATTGTTCGATTAGCCGGAGGGGTGAGGGGGAGATGCGAGACAGAGAACGCCATGGACCGTCGATCGACGTACAATGGATAGGGGGAGGGAAGGTCTGGCTGACGGCCGTTTTCGTTATCTGTGCTGGTTGCGCGACTGGTCAGTACACGCCGCTGGCATCAGCCGAAAAGGACCAAGTCGAGCAGCTGAGAGAGAATGTGTATCGCGTGGAATACAGGGTCAGCTCGTTCACGTCGCAAGAGCAATTGGATGCTTACTTGCGACGGCGCTGCGCGGAACTGACGCTGAAGGAAGGGTACGACTACTTCCACCTTGGCCTGCGCGCAGATGTGCTGGCGCTCTCCCGGCGGACCTCGATGACGGTGACCATGTACAAGGGACAGAAACCGGCCGGTGCGACCGACCTCCACGACGCAAAGGCTGTGTTGGACGAGCCGGTATTGGTGCCCAAAGCCGATTGATGAGGGACCTTTGATGTGTGATGAGGACTTGCGATGCACCTGACACCGCGGGAACAGGAAAAACTGCTGATTTATGTGGCGGCGAATCTGGCCAAGGAACGGCGTCAGCGAGGGCTGAAGCTGAACCATCCCGAAGCGGTGGCGTTTATTACCGCCGAGATCCTGGAAGGCATTCGTGACGGCAAGAGCGTGTCCGAGCTGATGACCTACGGCGCGACGCTGCTGAAGAAGAAGGACGTCATGCCCGGCGTGGCGGAGATGATTCCCGAGCTCCAGGTCGAGGGAACCTTCCCGGATGGGACGAAACTGGTGACCGTGCATGAACCGATTCGGTAAGCATCTGTATCTCAGTGTTGGCCTGATTGGTGCGTGGCCAGAAGAATCCCAAGGGCGCCCATCAAGGTGCTGCTGTTCAGCAGGACCGGTAGAGCGGGGGAGGACGCGGAATGGCAGCCAGAGTAAAGAGACCGACGATGGCAAAGGGCTCTCAAATAAAGGCAACCCAAGTCGCCGCCGTCATTCCCGGCGAGGTCATTCTCGGCGAGGGGGATGTGACGGCATTGAATGGCCGGCAGACGATCGAGCTGACGGTTTCCAACACCGGCGACCGGCCGATCCAGGTCGGGTCGCATTGCCATTTCTTTGAGGTGAACCGCGCGCTCAAATTCGATCGCGAGCGGGCCTATGGATTTCGTTTATGCGTCCCTGCAGGGACGGCCGTGCGATTCGAGCCGGGCGAAGCCAAGCGAGTGACGCTCGTTGCCCTCGGAGGGAATCGCATCGCCTACGGCATCAACGGTTTGGTGACCGGCCGATTAGATGACCCGGCCGTGAGACAACAGGCCCTGGAGAGGGCACGCCAGTTAGGGTTCACGGCAAAGAAGTCCTCCTAGGGGCTCAGTTGTGCGAGAAAGGAGAGAGGCTGGTTTCAGCAGCCGATGAGAGATGAAACTGTCTCGCCGCCAGTACAACGACCTCTACGGTCCAACGGCAGGAGACCGTATCCGTCTGGCCGACACGGGCTTGCTCGTCGAAATTACGCGGGATCTTACCGTGCCCGGCGAAGAAGCCAAGTTCGGCGGGGGCAAGGTGATCCGTGACGGCATGGGCCAGTCTCCCGCCGCCAGCAGAGCCAAGGGCGCGCTCGATCTTGTCATCACCAACGCCGTCATCATTGACTGGTGGGGGATCGTGAAGGCCGACATCGGCATCCGGGACGGTTGCATTGTGGGGATCGGCAAGGCGGGGAACCCCGATCTCATGGATGGAGTGACGAAGGGGATGGAGGTCGGGCCGGGCACCGAGGTGCTCTCGGCCGAAGGCAAGATCATCACGGCCGGAGGAATCGATACCCACATCCATTTCATCTGCCCGCAAATCATCACCGAAGCGCTGGCAAATGGGCTTACGACGCTCATCGGCGGCGGCACGGGTCCGGCCACCGGAACAAATGCGACGACCTGTACGCCAGGAGCTTGGAACATCCACCGGATGCTCGAAGCGGCCGACGGGTTCCCGATCAATCTGGGATTTCTGGGCAAGGGCAACTCGTCTTTGCCGGAGGGGTTGAGCGAGCAGGTCGAGGCAGGCGCGATCGGGTTGAAGCTGCATGAGGACTGGGGGACCACGCCGGCTGCGATCGATTGTTGCCTGAGCGTCGCCGACCGATACGATGTGCAGGTGGCGATCCATACCGACACCTTGAACGAAGCGGGCTTCGTGGAAGACAGCATCAAGGCCTTCAAGGGGCGTACGATCCACTCCTTCCATACCGAAGGGGCCGGCGGAGGCCATGCCCCGGACATCATCAAGGTCTGCGGTGAGCCGAATGTGTTGCCCTCCTCGACGAATCCCACCATGCCGTTCACGGTGAACACGATGGATGAGCATCTCGACATGCTCATGGTCTGTCACCACCTGAATCCTCGCGTGCCGGAGGACATCGCCTTCGCCGAGTCGCGCATCCGGAGGGAAACGATCGCGGCGGAAGATATTCTCCACGACATGGGCGCGATCAGCATCATGTCGTCGGATTCGCAGGCCATGGGGCGAGTGGGCGAAGTGATCATCAGAACTTGGCAGACCGCTCACAAGATGAAGCTTCAGCGTGGCCACCTGTCCGAGCGGGGCATCGAAGCGGCTGACGGCCAACACGACAATTGGCGCGCGCGGCGCTACGTGGCCAAGTACACAATCAACCCTGCGATCGCGCACGGCATCGCGCATGAGGTGGGGTCGGTCGAGGTCGGAAAGTTGGCCGATCTCGTGCTCTGGAAGCCGGCCTTTTTCGGCGTGAAGCCCGAGATCGTACTCAAGGGAGGGTTCCCGATGTCGGCGGCGATGGGTGATCCGAACGCTTCAATCCCGACCCCGCAGCCGGTGTTGACGAGGCCGATGTTCGGCAATTTCGGACGGGCGCGGTTTGGGACCAGCTTGACGTTCGTGTCGCAGGAGGCCTTGGAGCGGGAGGTGGCGACGCAGCTGGGTTTGCAGAAGCGCGTTGCTGCGGTGAAAGGTTGCCGGGGCATAGGTAAACGCGATCTGAAATTGAACGACGCGCTGCCGCAGATCGAAGTGGATAGCGAGACCTATGAAGTGCGGGCGGACGGGCAGTTGTTGAAGTGCGAGCCGTTGGCGGAATTGCCGATGGCGCAGCGGTATTTCTTGTTCTGACGGCTGCTGAAAACGCCGCCCGGCATTGAGAATGCCGCGTATAGCTTGAATGGAGCTGGCGCTGTCGTGGATTTCCTGTGCGGGCATTTGCCGGTTAAGAGTGCTGAATACGAAAAACATGAGCGGGGAAACTGGCCGACAGATTGATGCTATGAAAGTGCTCCAGCTTTTGAACGGCCTGCGGTTCATCGACAGCTTTTTCCCATCCGGCGGGTTTGCGTTCTCGTCCGGGCTGGAGGCGGCGGTGCAGGGGGGCGTTGTGGGCAATGCCGCCTCGTACCAGGAATTTGTCACTGATCAGTTGTGCTTTGGTCTTGGAACGCGCGAGGCGGTTGCGATCGGCCTCACGTGGGACAGGGCCCAGCAGGGTGTGATGCTGCCTGTGGTCGAGGTGGATCGCCAGGTGGAGGCCATGCAGTTGAGCGAGGCGTCACGCAAGGCCAGCCGGCAGATGGGACGGCAAGTCCTGCGGGTGGCGGCGGAACAATTCCAGTCCCTGCTGCTGGATGACTATCGTGCCTCGGTCGAATCGGGCGTGGCTCCGGGACATCTGCCGATCACCATGGGACTCACCTTGTGGACGGCTGGATGGGGGAAGCAGGCGGCGATCGCCGGCTTCTTGTATCAAGCCCTCGTCGGGTACAACGCCGCAGCAATGAAACTTCTCCCCATCGGGCAGCGCGAAAGCCAGCGACTGTTGCATGAGTGGCTTCCGCAAGTGACGGGGATTGCCGCCGCTGCGGCAGGCGAAACCAGGCTCTCATCCTGGACACCGGTCCATGACGTCTGCGCCATGCGCCACAGCCGGCTGGAATCGAGGCTGTTTAGGTCATGAAGCGTGCAGCGTGAAGAAAAACTCGTAGAGGCGCTTCACGAGCGACAGGATACGATATGCGAACGGCGAGCTAACCATGCATCGCGAAGACGAGCATTTCTGCGGGAGTGGACGGGTCACGGCGGCGCGCGTCAGGCACATTCCCGTCATCGGTGTCGGCGGCCCGGTTGGGTCCGGCAAGACGGCGCTGGTGGAGGCACTTTGCCTGAAGCTTCGCGACCGCGTCAGTCTGGCGGTCGTCACTAACGACATCTTTACGAAAGAAGATGCGGAGTTCTTGACCCGCCGCGGCGCGCTGCCGCAGGATCGGATTCTCGGGGTGGAAACCGGCGGCTGCCCGCATACGGCGATCCGCGAAGACGCGTCGCATAATCAGGAGGCGTTGGACGACCTGCTGGCCCGCCATCCGGACGTGCAACTGATGTTCGTCGAGAGTGGAGGGGACAACCTTGCGGCGACGTTCAGCCCGGAGTTGGTCGACAAGGTCATCTATGTCATCGACGTGGCAGCCGGCGACAAAATCCCGCGCAAGGGAGGTCCGGGGATTACCCGCTCGGATTTGCTGATCATCAACAAGGTCGACCTCGCGCCACTGGTGGGCGCCGACCTCGCAATCATGGATCGGGATGCCCGCAAGATGCGTCGTTCGCTGCCCTTCATCTTCACGAACCTGAAGACGGGTTTGGGGCTCGATCGAGTGGTGGCCTGGATCACACAGTGGCTGCCGGACGGCAGACGTCAGACGTGAAACGCAAGACGCGGGACGAATTCCAAAACACGAGAGACGAAATACGAGATACCCAACCCGAAGATGCGACCAGGCTCTGAGGTCCAAACACAGCGAAACCGATCGGCATCCGTCCGGGCTCGTCCCTCCAGCGAATCCGTCGGGCGGCACGGGATCTTGCGTTGTGAGTTCAGTCGTGAGGGACCCAAGACAACACTGACGGCTTGCTCCTGCACCAGTCCCTGGCATGCGGTTCCTCCATCCTACCTTGATGAGAGCGGTTGTGCCTGTCTTTGGCTCGTCAATCCGTCGGGGGGACTCGTGGGAGGCGATCACGTGACGGTGGAGGCGAAGGTGAATGCCGGTGCGCACGTCATCGTGACGAGCCCGTCTGCCAACCGTGTGTACCGCAGCCTATCGGACGCGGCCGTCCAGCGGGTTTCTCTCTCCCTCGGTTCCGGTGCGTCGATGGAGTGGTTCCCGGATTCGACCATTCCCTACGCCGGGTCCCGCTTTGCGCAGACCATCGAGGTCGAACTCGCGGCCGGTGCGACGATCCTTCTGTGGGATGCAGTTACGGCCGGTCGTGTTGCCAGGGACGAGCGCTGGGCCTTCGCGTCGCTCGAGAACGAGATCCGCATCCACACCGCGGTAGGCCGTTCGGTCATCGAACGGTTTCAGGTGACGCCGGATTCCGTCGGCGCATTCGCACGGAACTGGGACTATGTGGCGAGCTTCTTCGTGGTTGGCGATGCCATCGAATCGGCGCGAGGGGCCTTACTGCGGGAGGACCTTGCGGCGCTCCTCGAAGCGGACGGCAGCGACCTGCTCGGGGGTGTGGGCGAATTGTCGGTGCCGGGCTTAGTCGTGAAGTTGGTCGCCCGTTCGGCGCCGGTGTTGGCCCACGCGCAAGAAACCCTGTGGGATCGAGTGCGGCGAGAGCTACTCGGCTTACCGGTTCCCGCCTTACGTCGCTACTAGTGTCCTGTCTCTGAAGTTCGCTGACAAAATCGGGCGACACTGGCCAGGATTTCGTCGGCGGTCTTGGTCCATGTGAAAGGTTTGGGGTGTGTATTGGTAACCGTGATGTAGTGCCGGATGGC